>Ga0157364_1002673_pt1 | contig 16825 bp, 7 predicted proteins | sample AttsexASBM2_FD_111476 | JGI IMG/M metagenome (GOLD analysis project Ga0157364, IMG submission 111476) | Fungus gardens microbial communities from leaf cutter ant in Ribeirão Preto, State of São Paulo, Brazil - Atta sexdens ASBM2 | ecosystem: Host-associated > Fungi > Mycelium > Unclassified ... | reverse complement strand
TTTTAGAAGGCCAAATGTTAACGCTTTAAAACCACAAAAAGGCGGGAAGATATATAAAATTTAAATTGTTATTTCGGTTGTATCAAATCTAAAGCTCAGAACTTTTTTGTACATCTAATAAATCAAATATGTGTCATTTTAATCGAGAGTCTTTTGCCATTTTTCAACAATAGAGCCATTTTTTAATAAGAGAGAGGATATAATAGTAGAGCTATTATTCCATCGATGTAAAATTTCTATGATTTTTCGATAAAAGAAATCGAGATAAATTTTCGCAGATCTCTTTTGAAATCAAATTTACTCCAAAGGAATTCTGCAAAAACCAAAACAAATGGTAATCGGCCGATACAAGATAAAGACTATACGGATGCCAACTGTGGACATATGCCTATAAGGTGGATGCATCAAAACTTCCCAGCTAAGCTCTTTCAATTTTTATCAGGTTGTCATCAAGATGTGTGTGGCTTAATGTTGTCATGATGGAAGAAAATGCTTTTTCTATTGATCAATTCTGACCGTTTTTTCTGAATGGATTGCTCCAATCATATTAGTTGTTGATAGTAGAGATCAGAATTAATCGTTTTATCTGGCGACAGCAATTCATAATAGACGACTCCTTCCTAGTCTCATCAGTCACATAGCATCACTTTCTTTGGCATCAATCTAGGCTTTGCGATTGTTTGAGATCATCTCTTTCCGATCATCATCTTTTTCGAACATTATTATCATATGTTATCCACTTTTCATTGCCTGTTATCAATATTTTCAGAAAATGCTCAATTTCGTTTTGTTTCAGCAGCAATTCGCAAATAGAAATTCGATTTATTAAATTTTTTATCATATGATATCTAGACATCGAGCTTCTTTGTGCGTCTAACCTTGTACGCAAATGTCCCAAAATGGTTTTATGATCAATGTTTAACTTCTTAGCTATATCATAATTGTTCACATGACGATTTTTTCCAATTTTTTAAAAGATTTCATTTTCCCAAAGATGACATTTTCCCATAGGCCGATCAGAACGATATTATTTGACATCAAAATGTCTATCTGGAAATTGGCGAAACTAATGCGCTACTGCTTGTCTAGTTACAACATCAGTAAAATATATAAGGGGATTCTGGACTACTATGTGTTAATGAATATACGTATATACGGGGTGTATATGTGTGCCTGTGCGCGCGCGTGTGTGTGTGTGTGTGTGTGTGAGGGGTCAGGGAGGGGAAGTGCACACAGACGTTAGGGTCCCGCGGCGTGGGGATGACAGGGAGGGATTACGGGAGGGAAAAGCGCGTCACCGGCGGAAGATTTGTTCCTTCTCTCTCTCCAACCTATTATCTTTTCTCTCCTTCACTCGTTGTAGAACGCATTTCTCTCTATCCCACCCATTGCGGCCCTATTCTTCACACTCTCTCTTCCTCTCGTTGCGCTCTCTTTTTCTTTTAAGATTTAATTTTATTAAATAGATATGATATTTATGAAATATGACTTAGCAATTATAATAATATTTTTATTAATGTAATAATTAATGTAATAATTATTAATGTAATAATTAAAAAAGAGTCATGCGTGTTTTCTTATCTTAATACTCATTGAATCATACTACTAAATCATTATTATTAACTAATTCTTAACTACAAGGAAAGGAAAGGGAAAGAAATTAAAACAAATTAAAAAAATCTCGTATTTTATTTTTAAACTTGATACATTTCTTTTTGGCGATCAATTGTATATTTTAAATACATTCTGTAACGCACAATTCTAAATATGATTTCCACATCGCATGGTATTAATAATATTCAGTTTTCGTAAAGAATCTATATCTTCGTAATCAGCATCGAAAGTTTCAATGGTCAAGTTGTCACTATCGAATATATCAACCAGCCATTGGCGTTTTTCACGTTCCTTAACGTATATACGAGAGTAATATATTCATTCTCTTCCATACCAATTACAGTTATCGTAATCAGACGTTTCCCCATGCTATACGGTATCATCCGTCTTCCCATTGCAATTCATGATAAGCACTCAATCAAGAAACGCAATACTTTTTTGATTTTGTCAAGAAATTCCATGAGGCATGTAAAAATGTAATGAGAAAGAATGGCTCCTTTCCTCAATGCACTTCTTTTACAATAAATTTCTTTCCAATGCAGATCCACGAATGTTGGTATCATGATGAATGACTTTTCGAGACTATGCTCGAGTGCAAAAATCTTGGCCTTTTATTATATTGAAAAGAGGGGAGAGATATTTTTCTTTTTGACAATAATTTACGAAATTTTGCGTACTGTGTTGGACAATAGACTATATTCGATCACGCAGTCATGTATGATAAGACAATAGGCGGTAGTATTGACTGGTATATTTTCTTTGAATTCAAATTCTAATCACATCCACGGTGTCACTCTTAACGGACTCGTTTTGTGGCGAGCAGTCAATGATTACTAGAGGAAAGAGATTCTTAAAAGAATCTGTTTTGAATAACTTTCTTTTCACTACTTTCTTTTGAAATTTGATAGTAAGATGTACGGAAACATACAAACATATCGTACAAAATAGCGATTTTGTATTTGTCGAAGTCCAGATTCATCGTATGGAAAAAATTCAGAAAAAGCATTGAGAAAGCTTTCACACGGTAGCATGTATAAATTCTGCTACTGTATGAATATCCTTATCTCATCGCTATGTCCAAATGGTGTTGACATACGGATTGACGTACGTTCGATCCTAACGATGCGACCGTCAAAGATTGGCTTTTCTCCAATATTCAATCAGCCATCTCAGATATTTTGTACGATAAAGCCCAAGGATTGTAAAAATTTAACATTTGATGCAATGAGTTTCTTTCTACTAAACGATCGAATGTTTTTGGTCGCTATTATCCTTCTGGTAAAAATGTCTCTCGTTTGTTTCGTCTGCTCGTTCAAAACAAGCATAGTTTATCGTTGTCGCCTCCGTATGTAATTTAACGGTGATTTCCTCTCCGCGAAAATTGAGCAATCGTTCGTCTTAATCCACAATTGTCAGATCTGTAACGTTCCGTACGATGATCGGAAGATAAATGATCTGTGTCGATATTTTATATTCTGGTGACACGCTCGGCGAAAATTCATATATCGTGTGCACGGACTTATTGTTGCTGTATGAGCCCGCGATCACATTGCATTCAACGAATGATATTTACGTTGATGTTATTTATCGATGCGTCTGATTCGTGCTACTGTTGCGGCTCCAGCAATTCGATGAAAATCTCAACAACGAGTCAATATTGTGTGGTTTGGTGAAATTTACTCGATCACTCAAGCACATTTGATCTCTCACTCTTCATTGTATTGTTATTGACATAAATAATCAATGGGTACTCTTCATCTTCTTTACGAAGCGTTTTCTCTTTCGCAATTATTAAGATGAAATTGTAGAATTGTACGTTTTAAATACTTGTTTATGTCATGTATTTCGTTCACTTGTCATTTTCGTCAAAGTAAAACTTATTATTCGACGAATTTACATTAGATATAGTATGGTAGGTTTCAAAATCCGTCATACCGATCTCCCCGTTTCACGTACGCTACCCAATGAGTACCTAGTCCATTAGCATTATCCAAATTTACGATATCATTTTGATACACTTCTCCTGTAAGGTAATACGCATAAAAATACCTCTAAAATATGGAATACGCATACGTTTTGCCAATTGTTGCAGTTGTATGTTAGAAGTTATATCCTTTTATTTTTATCGTTTCTTTTAAATTTAAAAAAAAAATCTTTTTAATCTTTTTCGTTGAGACTCTTTGTCCATGTTTGTACGGAGCGAAGTAAACTTCATGATTCGACGATTATTGACGTTTCAGTTCATCCAACTGACATTGCGCGGTTTTATTATCGTTTATAGCTTTTGCTATTTCTACCGCGCTGCCGATCAACGAGCCGACTCCCAATAGCGATAGAATAGGTAAAATGCCGCCACATTTTACTATCAGTAGTATTCGTTTTTTCATTGATTTTTTCTTCTTCGTTTTCAAGCCCATATTTTCGTTTTGGCTTTTATAGCTGTGCAAACAGTTGTGGCAGCAGCTATCTCTCCAAGAGTCGAAACTTTCGCGATAATCCGTTTCCACGCCTCCTCAGCGAGTATTTTGTCAGCCACGTGTCGTTTCGTAAGATCTTTGTTCCGCGAATAAGCTATGTCGTGATCACGACACGCTCCAACGGATTAATGCCCCGATCGCCTCTAGCCAATCGCTTTTCTAATACCTGGATTATAAAATTGATATCCGGGGACATGCAATTCGAATGGAAGTGCGTTTATTGCATGATTTAAGAAATCGTAGCCCTTTTTTGTTGACATTCTTTACAATTTTTTATAAATGGCGCTGGACACAGCCATTGATATGCGATTTATGGCAAATTATAATATAATGTTTCAAGCACCGACGATGTTGCTGAATCTCTGAATCAGCCTTTATATACTCGAGTAATGTCCCACAGTTGATCTTTGTAATTCTTAAACTCTCGTAGTAAATTTTCGGTATATATTCCAACTCTTTGGCAGTTAAACTATGTACATCACAGTTGTCCGACACGATAAGAAGCATTTTAAATATTGATCGATTTCGCTTTGCGCACTTCTAAAAAGATCTTTTCTTGATTCGTTTTTCAATTTGTATTAGTATCGTGAAGAGAGAAGATATGAAGTTCGTACCACAATCACAAAGTGATTAATGTCGACAATAAAGTACAGACTGAAAAAGAAGTACGCAGGTACGGAAATATGCTACTGATTTCTATACGCGGTGTCATCTGCGGTCCATCGAACTGTGGTAAAACAAACGTGTTGATAAGTTTGCTGAAAAGTCCACATCGCTTCGAGAACGTGTATGTGTACTTGAAGTCATTGCAACAATCAAAATATCGATATTTGGAGAATTTATTGACATCGATTGAAGAAATCGATTATTTTACATTTTCCAATAATAGCAATGTAATTCCAATTAATTCCAGTTAAATGAGGCGCTTCCAAATTCCATTTTTGTCTTCAATGTGGCATGCGACAATCAAGATGCGATCAGAGAGTACTTTGCAATAGGCCGTCGACTGCTTCTATTTGGGCCGTCATGCGTCGACTGCTTCTATCGTCAAACGTATGCAAAGATATCAAAGCGTCTCATACGCGATAATGCAAATTTGTTGATTCTGTTCAAACAGGATGGTACCAACCTGAAACATGTATACAATGATCACGTAAACACCAACACGTCTTACGAGAGGATTTCTGCGAATTGTTGCTGTTGGCAACAAAAGTATGGATTCGTAGTAATAGATAAAGACAATGCATTTACGAATGATACAGAAAAGGATTTAATGAGCAATTGCGATACTTTAACGTTATTAATCGTTGTCGATATGTCAATTATGAAACGTCCTCCTTCTTCAAGTACAATATAGATAACAGCAAAGACTCAAGGATTGGAGAAACAAATTGCACGAACGAATGATTCGATTCGTAAAAAGTATCATGCTTAAAAAACCGATAAAATAGAGGAAAATTTAGCGTTGGAGAAACACTTTAAATCCATCATAAAATCTTTAAAACAAATTATCGAAAACACTGCTGGCGAGGAATCTCAACCGATTAAGAAAGAAGCTAATGTTGCGAAGAAATACTAAGAAAAGAAAACCAGAAGAAAATGAAAAAGACTATGATGAATATGATAATGATGATGATAGTGGCAATTTCTGGCTGGATAATTCATGGCTTCTATTAACATCGTCGTCTAAAAAAAAGCAATATATACAAGAATCACGTTACGTCGGATTCATCCAATTATGCCTCACTTGAACCACAAATTATCATACGAACGTTCACACGTTCCATCAACCGAAGACATTTATGAAACGCCCAATGAGTCACTTGAAACGTTAGTTAAACAATCATTGCAAACGCGATAAGTTTGTGCTGAGTTGTATAATCAATTGGGGACAAAACTTGGACAAAAATATATAAACATGTTTCTCTGGTGACAGAGAAAAGATTATCGATCACGTTTATGGCGTATACCTCAATGAGAACAGTACGATGTTCGGTGATAAATAGTTCGATATAGACACGAATGATTTTGTGATCGTAGATGGAGTAAAGTATAAAGATACACCTAGATGTACGAATTAATTTTCAAAAGAATTCCCGACTATTTACACAGAGAATGATGAACTATAATATATAAAAGTATATTATTAGCAACGAATGCTCATAGGTGCAGTCATAAAGCGAATAATTCAATATTGGGTAATAAAGGATATAAATATAAGAATATAATAGCAACTTTGATGTCAGATAAAATACAAGTTGGATATACCATGCGCCTGGAAACAAATCAGGTAAAAGTGTTGGAAAAGGTGTAATATCACACACCATGACGCTAAATGACAATAAAATCGATTGTGTTCATCGATTCATTCATCCTAACGAGCTAGTGGATCATCTCCGATTGCTTGAGGCTCTGCGTGAGGCATGACCACGATAACGAAATCTTATCTATTATCAAGAAACTTCGTGAAGCTGACTTGATTATAAATTGAAACGAGGATACGCAATCATTTTTAGTCGATATCGAAATATCAACCAATAATTTATGTCAGATCTTTGTAATATTTTGCGCATTACCATGATAAAAAAATAAAACATGTCTGAGAAGAAAAATCTCGAAAAATGACGACTGGTGGAAGAACACGCTCCGGCGAGAAAAAATTTTCCACGCAGACGCGTCATAATTTACGGACACGACCTGTGGCAGGCTGATGTGGTTGAGATGTGCCCTTACATATGATTCAACAAAGATTATCAGTATTACCGTTATCGTTCTTACGTTATTGACGTGTTGAGTATGCATGGGCCGTAACGCTCAAAACAAAAAATGGAACTGAGATGGCTACAGAGATCGCAAAGATAATTCAAGACGATGGAAAATGTCCGAAAAATTTGCAAACCGATATGGGAAAAGAATTTTACAATGCAAACGTACAAATACTCTTGAAAAAACACAACATAAATCATTATTCAACATATTCCGTAATAAAGGCGTCAGGTTGTCGAACGAATTAATCGTACGTTGAGAAACGATATGTGGAAACAGTTTACGCACAATGGAAATTATAAATGGATCGACTTGCGTCTAGTGTCGGAGTGTGTGTATAACGCGCGAAAGCACCGAACTAGTCAGTATGCGACCCATCGATATGTGACTCCTACAATCGCCTAATTCTGTGTACAGTAGCGTAAAGGCCGTCACACGTCTACGATTCAAAGTTGGTGACTCGGTACATGTGAATAAATTCAAGACGATCTTTGAGGAAGGTTACACTCCAAATTGGACCACGGAGATGTTTATGAAATAACATCTTTTTAACGATAACCTAATGCACACAATAGTGGCATGTAAAAAAATCGACCAATCTCTATCTATACGTATGCGTGCGTGTGTGTGAAAAGATTTTTTCCCTAATCCAATATATTAAACAAAAAATTGAAACATGAACTGATTACAATGAACAGTAAAATTAGTCGAATGCATCTTAATTTCTCTTTGTAAATTTAATTCCAAATAAATGTATTAATATAATTGTGAATCTCATTGTGCAGATCTTTTATCTCAAAGATATATCCTAACTCATAGTAGACTCCTAAATCATAGCATTCATGAACATTTGTATTAACTTAGTCCATGTGTATCATTATAAAAATTTTTATTAAAAATATTTATTATGTGAATTCTTTAGAGCCTTACATTTGATTACTTTAATTATTAAAGGATCTCGCACAAATCCTGTATGAAATTGGCTCCTAGTGAAATCGGATGGTTTTCTTATAAATATATACTGTAGCTTATGATTTGCTAAACAAAACATATAAGATTTAGAATAAAAAATGAACAATTTACGTGTTTGATTCGCTTATAGTCGTTCTTATTCTAAAATGTTCGACAGCTTTGAGGGGAACAGCTGACTTAAAGTGATAGAGTTATAATGCTTTGAAAAGATCTCAACAAGGACTATAAGAATATGAAATAAAAAGGAAGGGAGAATTCCATTAAAAAAATCCGAGATGACACCATCCCAAATCGAACTGATAAAGTCAGTAGACTTTTTCAAACTCTACAACTTTTATTTGAAAGATAAGTTTTGTATGAAGCTTATAGCTTTCGAGATATTTTGCCATGATGCTTACACGTGACTATAAGTAATCGTGTGGTTATAGTCAACACATTTGTTTAGAATAAGAACTATGGCAGGAGCATGTTGGACCGTGTTCGCATGTTTGTATACGCTAACAAATATATATAAATATATATAAATATATATAATAATATATCTATAGTTTCCTTTACTGCCTCCTTTTAAGCTTTACTGTTTCCTTTTAAGCCATTTTTTTCACAAACTTACGTGCGTTATCCCCTCTACGTGTTACTGCAAGTAATCAAGTCCAGTTTTCACCACCTCAATATACTATATTTATTACATTGAACGTGATATCGAAAATTTTTTGCATATGCGCACGCGCGCACACAAATACAAAATTTTTTTATTTTTTACTATACTTTATAAATTTTTTTTATTTTTTACTATTGTATATATAAAATATAAATTTTCGAGAAACCTAGAAATATTTTTAAAAATTATGACATCGTAATAATTTTAATAATTTTATTGATAATAATTATTGGGGAAAAAGTCTTTTTACAAGTTGATAAAAAGACCTTTCCCTATTATTATCTTCATTAAAAATGATCAATATTTAAATTTAAAAAAAGTTTGAAATTTCTACTTTCGAATGGTTACATATTTTTTATGTGAGTTTTGTAATTTTTATGCGTAGAAAATTATGAACTATGAAAAACTATGAAAAAAACAAAAAAATTTCTTGTCATTTTGTAGATCTATAATGTGCCCCAAAAAAATTTTAGCAAATTCTATTGTGAAAACTTAAACGTTTCCTATAAAATTGTTTTTTAAAAATATTCCTATGATTTTTTGTTCCTGACTCGCGGATTAAGTAAAAAGGAATATTCTGACTTTATTGCTTATAACTCTGTTAAAAATCATCGTATCGCAATTAAAAATACAAATTCTTCAAACTAAAACATTGCTCTATCAAAGTGTAATAGAATTACACCCATTAAAAAAAAACAGAATATGGATTGCTAAAAAAGTCTTTTTACCAATTTGTAAAGGGACTTTTTCTAATACAATATTTTTAGCTACGCCTCTAATAGCACAGATCTCCAAGGGACGTTTCAAAGAATATTCAAAGAATATCCTTATGTCCTAAGAACGTTCGCCAAAACATCCCTCAAATAATTAATTGGGAACAAAAAAGAATATATACTACCTTTAGTGTTTTTTTATTATTAGAGGAAAGTTCCTATTATGAGATAGGCCCCTAATATGAGATAACGGCGTTTCTGCTAAACTATTGGGAGTACAAATTAATTCGGTCCGTTTTTTATGCATTTCAAAACAAAATGAATGAACAGATCAATTAAAGTATTGTTCATCGCTGCCTACTTTTTCTCATCTCTTAAGCAATTTTCGAAAAAATGACTCGTCTTTGGAGGCAATTCAATTTTGGAGCCAATTTTCGATTTCTTCAAAAGAAGTGAACCAGTGACTTGCTGCATTCTTCGGAACAATCAGAAGGAGCAATGTCCGGAAAATACGGCGGGTGCGGTAAAACATTCCATTTGAGCGTTTCCAAATATTTTTTTACGACTTTAGCGACATGAGGCTGAGTGTTGTCATGAAGAAGAATAACTTTATCATGTCTTTGCTCGTAGCCGTTTTTCTCGCAATGTACGGCTCAAACGAATCAATTGTAGCCGATACCAAAATGGAATCGCCAATAATGGAATCGCCAGGTTTCAGCAGATAGTAAACAAGACCCTTTTGATCCCACCAGATACAGAGCATGATCTTCGAATCATGAATGTTCGGCCGTGGTGTTGATGTTGAGGTCGATGGCAACGATTGACCGGGCTTAGCGTAGTATTTTTTCTTCTTGAGGTTGTCGTAGAATATCCACTTCTCATATTCAGTCACAATCTGATGCAAAAAATCTTTTCTCTGTTGTCTTTGAATCAGCTGTTCGCAAGTGAAAAATCGCCTTTCAACATCTCTCGGTTTCAGTTCATAAGGCATCCAATTTTCTTGTTTTTGAATCATTCCAATGGCTCTCAATCGTACAGAAACGGCTTGTTGAATTATCCCCAATGATTCTGTAAGCTCCTCTTGCATTTACTCTAATCTTCTTTAGAGTAATGCCTCTAATTCTTTATCTTCGAATTTTTTTGACTGTTCAGAGCGAGACTTGTCTTCTATCTGAAAATAGCTAGCTGAAATCTCCATTCTTGAAACGTTGAAACCATTCCCTACATGATTTATCAGTTGGAGCAGTGTCACCATAAACTTCGACAAGCATTCGATGAGCTTCAGCCGCATTTCCAATTAAAGCAGAAAATCAAAACCTTCCGCAAATGCTGCTTGATTAACACAAAATTCGACATTTCAAACAGAGTAAAAATCAATTTTTGTATGAATCAAAACGATATAAACTGTATAATATTATTAGCAGATGTTTAACCTTTCTGAAACCGCCAAAATCAGTTGTCACTATGAACTATTTACAACAATTGGAGCTATCTTTAGGGAAACGGACCGAACTAATTTGTATTCCCAATAATAAATCTATTGATTCCACCATGAATTTATTGTTCTTGGATTGAAAACTGTTTAGTAGAAAATTCATTATTAGATCATGCTTGTAGTCATTATAAAAAAAGATTTTAGAATTTGGATATCTTCAAATTTCATTAAGATAAACTTTTAAATCTTGTTTATTATTTAATAAATAAATATTTGATAATAAATTCTGTATGTAGTAATAGTCGTACTAATAGAAAAATATATTAAATTACAGAAGTTAGATTTGATGATCGTAAAATCTTAAGGCGTGGAAATCGTAATATGAGATACCCAGGATATTTCTAAAATAAAATAATCCATGCTTCTATGTTATAGTGAAAAATCTAAAATATAAATGTTATTACACAATAATAAAAAAGACAACCGGAATGAACGTCGAGGGCCTATTTCTATGATGCTTGATTTCAACTACCTGAACAATCTGAAGATGAGTTCTAGGTACAATCTATCGCATGCTCACTTTTCACGCACTAGCTGTGTTTGTATTTTAGAAATATTAAATAAAATTTTTTAATTGCAATACTGATATATTTTGCGTTTTATTATTGATTTTTCGGAGCATCTCATATTAGGAGCATAATTTTTTGACTTTGCGATTTGCTCATTTTTTACACTTTTTTTTAATAATAAAAAAAAATAGAATTTGAATTAAATTTTATATAACGTTATCTTAAAGCTTATTAAATTTCCTTCAAAATGACTTATTATTTTTTAAATTCTGCCTATAGGCTTCTAGCATTTACCCAAAATTAATTCAGTATCTCATAATAGAGGCCTTTAGCATTATTAGATCAACATTAGATTAGTATTATTGTAGATCAGTGTAGATATTTAAAAAAAAAAAAAGATAAATATATGAGATTTTTGTTGTATAGAAGTCTGTAATTCGAAATACTAATTGCTGCAACATTTGATTTTTAGTTTTTACTTCCAATATTCCAATATTTACAAAACTTTCTATAATCATCCTTACGTATACATTCTGATTATAGATTATCAAAATCCCCAAAATCACTATTTTTCAGCGCGAATTATGAGATAAAATGTCGAAAAATCCTATTTTCGGAAAGAGAAAAGACAATCTAGATGTGATAGTGTCTTGGCATTAAGACAAGCGCAACGTCATGATATAGACATTGTGCTCCTTTATGTGAGACGAGTTGCACCGAACCGAGATTATCAAATCTCAATAACGGCTGACTCGATCAAGTTTTATGTATGCGTGATCGATAACACTTCGATTGTATAATACGTGCTTTTATTTTTTCTTGTATCCTACAAGGGGAAGTATTTCGACGTAAAGTTTAGATTCATAACTTTTCAGAATATGATATCGATTTTTCATCATTATGATTGTCGATCAGAATATATAATAGGTATGGTTGCAGCGTCTGGCGTTAGGTGGCGCTAGAGGCGCTGATCGAATGCGGTCGAAAACAATGTTTAGGGAAAACAATGTTTATTTCGAAAATACTATCAAAGCTATTCTCTGCATTTTGCACTTTCTATATAACGTAATTTAATATTTAACAAAAGAAGATTGCAAACAAAATTATACACTGGTATTTGTTAAGCTAGAAAATGATAATGAAAAAGCGATTTATTCGTCATCTATCTTTTTATAATTTGTTTATAATTAATATTTAACAAAAAGATTCTAACAAAGGTCTCTAAAAAATTTTTTTTTAAAAAGAAAAAATATACGCCAAGTGTATGAAAAAGATATTGAACACATTCTTTTTAATAAAAAATAAATTTAATTCGAATATGAAATAAAAGTAATTCGTCATTTCATTACGCAAGACACATAAGATAGGCTGAAAGTGACTAAAATATATTAATATAAAATTGTTAATGGATTATAGTAAAGAAAAAACTTGGCGTACCCTGGTAACATTAATTGTACTTCTATGAATATATAATATTACAATATTTCAACACAGTATTTACATTATAAATTAAAATATATAGTGACATAGTTTGTAAGATATGAAAATATAGTCACAAATAACAAATGTGATATAAATTATGCAGGAATGTATGTAATAATATTGATAATATTTAAATACCGAAACATTATACATAACAAATTTACAAGATTAACAATTAGTAAGCAATTATTAACATCTCTTCTTTGTTGAATTATTATTTTTATCTATGCGTATCTGCAAAATATTATTATGTAATAATCTTTTTGTTAATTCGTATCGTAAATAATTTCCGTATTATAAAAACGTATTGATCCTAAAATATTGCATTTTAATGTGACGCGGATACGCCAAGTTTTTTCTTCACTATAATCCATTGACAATTTTAATCATATATTAACAATTTTAATTACTTATGTCTATTTTATGTCTTGCGTAATGAAATACTTGGCTAATTACATTTACTTCATATTCGTTTTTTATTAAGAAGAATGCATTCAATATCTTTTTTTGCACTTGGCGTACATGTTTTCTTTTTTTAAAAAAGTTTTTTTAGGGATTTCACTGCTTTTTAAAAATTTTTGAAAATATAATAATGCAGAATTTAAATCTTTTAAAAATGAATACAGATTATTTCTAAAATTGGTATTTTGTAAATTAATATTTATTTAATATTAATATTGTACTGATTTAACTCATTTTATTGATAATTTAATTATTTAGATTTGTTCTAAGAAAAATATATAGGCGCTCTTAGCATTTCAAGCCACTTACATATTTTAACTTTTAAATCATTTATGGATGTCCATTTTGTATCTTTTGTTCGCAATAAATTTGTATGTCTTCCGTTTATATTTTTACCATGATGAAGAATTACACCGTCAACTTTATAAATATTATCACTAATACAAATTTTTATGGATAATATTAAGAATTGTAATCATACTCTCGCTTTTTCTCATTCTCTTTTTGCCCTTATTTTCTCTCTTTTATGTTCTTGTTTTTCTACACTCTTGTCTTTCCCTTTTGCGTTCTCTCTTTCTCTCTCTCTCTCTCTCTCTCTCTCTCTCGCTCTTTGTCTCTCTCTTTCTCTCTCGCCCTCTTCCTGTTTATCTGTCTCATGTACATAAATTATATCCATATGCACATCAAGGTTCATTTTTGTTGCTAATTTTATTTTAATTTTATATTAAAATTAAAATTGTATGAAGATATTGTAAACAGTTTAATGAACAAAACGTTTTATATGTATGTATCACACGTTGTGAAAAAATTTGAAAAGCTGAAATAGTCTCTTTTCAGAATACAGATCTCGATATCGGCTGCCAATTTTATTCGGATTGATCGAAATCGAAAGATACCGATGACATTATATAATAAAAGTGTTTATAGATTTTTAATTGCGATTTTAGTTCCTGAGCAATTTTAATCGAAAGTTTGTTGATGTCAAAACTTCAGATAAAGTTAGTGGTAGCGGCACGAACATATACGCAATAACATTCACACGTCAAATGATCAAGCAATCCGTCAAGTGTCCGTTTTATATTTTTATGTACTTGGCGTCGCGACGCTACTGCGTCGGTTGATCGAGCAGAAACGAAATTATACATTATATTTGTTAATTAAGCTAGTAATGATAAAGTAATGATAAAGCGATCTATTCGAAGAATTCATTTGTTTATGGTATAACATAATATTTGATAAAAGGAGATCGGATGGAAATGAAATTAGATGCTGGTATTTGTTAAGTAAGCTAGAAAATGATAATGAATTAATGCATATCTTGCTGAAATCTCAGCGCGTATCTGTGCGATAAGAAAAATAAAAAATAAACCCATTCGTTCATTTCTGGAATTTATTGTCTGACTCGTATCCTCGTATCAATGTGAATATTTGAGGGAAAAAGTCCTAAAAAGTGAAAAAAAAGAATGAGATAGAAGTATGATTAACTCAAAGATGGAAGAATGGAGGGAGTTTAAAAATGGCCAAAACTCCCTCTATTCTTAAACAGATACTTTTAAAACCTATACAGTTATTATTTTTGAAGATCCATACCTTCATAAAAAAGAGCTTATTTATCTAGGAAATCTTTAAAAAATCATAAGATACATTGTTTGAACGCATTGCAAAAAAAAAAACAAACTTATTTTGTTTCTAATGAACGATAGATTTCAAAAGTAATAGTGCATTAAATTTTAACACATGTTGGATTATTAAATATTATGAGAATACATAGCTACTTGAAAGATTAAAAAATGTATAGGATATTTTATCTAAACCAAAATATATCGAAAAATGAACCTAGTAGACAAAATGTCAATAAAAAGTTGTATAGCTTGGAAGGGGGTAAATAATAGTAAAATCAATTAAAAAATAAAATTGATTTTTTAAGGTTATATAAAGATCATCTCTATTTTTTAAAATGGAATAACATGATTTTTTTTACATAATAGAGGTGTCAGAGAATCAATAATTTAATGAGATATTTTTTATGTAAATATGTATTAAAATAAAGTGTAAAATATCTCGTAGTATATAATATTTCATATCAATATGTGTTAAAATAAAGTGTAAAATAATCAATAGTTTTTCGATATTTCTACCTTAAAATTTTTATGCAGAATAATTAAAGGAGACATATTATGTAAAAAATTCATATCATTCCATTTAAATAAGTGGAAGTGACCTTGAAGAATCAATTTTATTCAAATTGATTTTACCATTATTTGTCCTTTTTTAATTAATATAACCTTGATACGAAAAATTTAATTGTTTTCGATATATTTCGATGTTTTTGTTTTAGGTGGAATATTCTGTATATTGTGTATCTTCCTGATGCTATATTCTTATAATATTTAATGATCAAACATGTATTAAATGTACACATATCATTAGTTTAGAAATCTATTGTTTATTAGGAACAAAATGAGTTTTTTGCAAAGCATTCATACAACCCATTTTATGATTTTTGAAAGCTTTTTCAAGCTTTTCTGAATAAATTTTCTTTTATAAATATATGGATCTTCAAGATGATAACTGTACAGGTTTTAAAGGTGTCCGGTTCAGGATCAAAATTGATCATTTTTACACTTTCTCTTTTGTATAAAGGCTGGTATTTATAATCCATTTTTATTGTAAGACTGTTTTAAATAATGTCTTAAGACAATGTCTTGATACTAATACGGTCCTCTGATTGATCCGTGACATCTTGAGACATCTGAAGATAGTATTAAATATAAGAATCAATTATGAATTGGTCAAAGAGTGGACGTAGAGATAGAAAACGAGGGATGAAAGAATGGCGGAGAACAAATGGAGGCAGTCGGCAAAGGTAGCCGTGGACACGCATTTTGCCCATGCTGTTTTGATGAAGAGACGAGAGACGAGGATAAACAAAAGAGTGGTTCCTGAGTTGAAAGAGAAAGAATGAAGGAAGAAAAATGGATTGTAAGAGAGGGTAAAGGAGTTAGGGAGAGGGAAAAACAGAGTATGAGAGGGAGAGAAAGAAAGATTGTCCTGGTGGCATCTAGTCGCAGTCACCGTATGAGAGGTGAATATCGTGCTAATAATCCAATTCGATTCTCTACGATACTTCGTTCTTTCAATTAAAATATCTACCATTTTTTCGAGCTGCTGCGCTAACGATTCTGCCTGAGTGAGTGTGAGAATCGAGATCAGAACATTGTTTCAAGATGACGGACGGTGAGTTTGAGAATAAAGATTGACAAAATTTATCGACTTAAAGCAGACCTATCATAGAAATTTATTTCATTTTATTTCATTTATTGAACAAGAAAAGACTTTCGGAAGCAATCAAATTATTAATTGTTTCCTTATTGCGCTGTTTTCTTGTAATTTTGTATTGTTGTATAATTTTTTTCTATTATAATTGATTAATGTCATATATTTTTTCATCTCTTTTTACATCTCTCTCTTATGTCTACTATTAGTATTGCATATCGTATTGCTTTTCTTTAAAGCTAAGTTGATTTACATTTATTCTTTTCGATTTTTGTTGAAATTGATTGAAATATTTTTTATTTAATTTGATGATTATTATTTATTATTTAAATTTTAAATCATTTTATCTTTTATATGTGTACATATATATATATATATATATATATATATATATATAT
>Ga0157364_1002672_pt1 | contig 16826 bp, 12 predicted proteins | sample AttsexASBM2_FD_111476 | JGI IMG/M metagenome (GOLD analysis project Ga0157364, IMG submission 111476) | Fungus gardens microbial communities from leaf cutter ant in Ribeirão Preto, State of São Paulo, Brazil - Atta sexdens ASBM2 | ecosystem: Host-associated > Fungi > Mycelium > Unclassified ... | reverse complement strand
TGTGTTTATTTAGATTGTTAGGGTGTTTTTGTATCTCTATGACTTTTCTATACTTTCTTGGAAAATATGTAATGTTGACTATTGTGGTTGTTTTATCAAACAGTATTTGGTGTCGATATTGTGTTCTGATTGCGTGACATATTTTAACCTAATATCACGTTGGTGTTCTTTTATCCTTAAGTTGAAACATTGGCATTCCAAGAATGGATTTGGACACGGAAGAAATCCGCGAAACGCATAATCTTTATATTTTATAAATAGTTGAACCTCCAATACGAAAATTTCATGCTTGAGTTTGCATGTTAGAATTAGCAAGATATCCATTCAATAAAATAAAGGATTTAATCTTTGTGTAATTTAATCTTGATCAAAATCGGGAGTGTCCCGATTGCGCATATTATCGGACATAGCAGTATTTCCCAATCGGACACGGACCCGATCGGACACAGACGCGATCGGACACACAACGTTGCATGCGGAATCGATTGCAGATCCGATTGCGGATAGACTCCATTCCATACCGACCCGATTGCACACAGACCTGATTGCGCACGAATCTAATTGCACACAGACTGTTCTCATATCCCAATGTCTTTATGGGTTAGAAACATACTCTACATACTCTAATCCACGGACACTGTCTACACTGCAACTTCTAGGCGATTAGGCCCTAAGCGGATAGGATACATTATTTTTTTTTGTTGCATAACCACTCCGAATCAATAAGTACTAGTCTATACACCCCACTGTCTACATAACAGATTTTCTAATCTCAACAACAGTACAATTATAGAAGTTGTGCACCACTTTGCAGGGGGAGAGGGAGGTCGAGTCTTCGCATGGATATATAAACATTTATTTATGTTTTTTCATCGTCTACTAATATTTTCCCCGTTTTTTCAATCGTTATTGCATCTGATTGAGTCTGTGCAATCGGATCGTGCGCAATTGGATCATATGCAATCGAGTCCGTGCGCAATCGGGTCAATGTGCAATCGGATCTATGTGCAATCGGATTCGTGTGTAATCGAGCCTCAAGCAAATACGAATATATATCATTGTATATGCGAACAGACTCTGATTAATTAATTTTTTGTCGTAAAATATAGGTACACCAAGGACTTCGAGGGAGTGGTTCAATTGCGCATTATAGCAATTGCCCACTGCCAATCACAGCGACACTGCAGCTTCCGTACAGACAATTTTGATGATCACATTCTATTCTTCTAATTCTATTAGAAGACCGACGAAAAATTAAATATTCTCTGTGAATATCTTAGCCTGACTCCTTAGCTTCAGATCTTCTCAACTGTCGTCTTTCGTCCTTGCGACATAGCCTAGCCAGTAGACGAGTCTGTCGGAGAATGAGTTTTTATTTAATCCATAGGGTTTCGTTACGAAAACCTTTCGTGCATTTTCACAGTAATGCATTCATTATTCTTTAATACCTGAAAAATGTAATAAAAATCCACAAAGCATTTGTTTTATTTAGTGCAATTCGTATACTTAGGTATAGGAAAAAAAAAACTTATCTGAAATGCCACAATGTTAGCCTCCTAGAGACTTGCTGAATAATATTTACTTATTACTATACTTTCTCGCACTTCACGCCAAGATCTATATATCCTATTGTCGTTTTTTCCCACGGAGATAAAATACTTAAGTTATTTAAAACTTTCGAAAATTCATCAGGTTATTTCATCTTTATGTCAAAAATTATACAGGGACATAAGGTTTAGTCATGTCGTTAATCGCGCACGAACTCTGAGCATTAAAAAAAGATGATCATTTCTCAATTTATAAAAATTTGAAACATTAAAGCTGCCTTTTCATGCCGACGCTCGACGTTCATTTTCGGTCAAAATAAGTCACATGAAATTGACGAATATCAAGCATCAATTTTAATCATATGATTTATTTTGACACTGAAAATGTGCGTCGAGCGTCAACATAAAAAAGCATCTTATATGTTGCGTATAAGTACAATACATATAAATTTTGTATTCGCAAATACATGGCAAAGCACATACATCCAATTGATTACGATAAATTCGAAAAAAGTATTGATCAATATTCACAGATATATTCAATTTACAGTTGATGTCGATAGAAACGTATAAGATTTTGTAATAGAAACTTTACGAATACATCCAAATATATATTAATAATTTCTCATAAATTCGAATAAATCTTATATATGAATTTATCGGTTTTTATTGAGAATTTCCGGCAGAGTTAAAGATTAAAGATGTTAAAATCTTATAAAATTAGTTTTAATGTGATTTTAACCCTAATGAAATAAATATAATAATTTGTAATTGATTGCGCAAAGTCTGCAAAGGCGCATTACGCTGCATAGATATTGGGAATTCACGTTTCAACGCAACAAGAATGAGGGTGCCGTCATATGAAGCGTAATCTGCGTAAATATAATCTATACATTCTAATAATATTACTAGAATATGTTTATTTTATTTATTAGAATACGCCATTCTAAAAACTGAAATTTACATTGGATGTATTTCGCTGAAGATTAGAGAAATGCGACCAATTGCTGATCAGAATTTCTGTTGTACACTCTAACAGAAATACAATCTAAACAAATTTATGATTGATTTTCGTAACCTATACATCTCGAAAAGTATGCCTCATGGAGAACCGGCACCTTTCCATATAAGTGGATGATCGAATCAATTGTTATAATTAGAAAGTCTTGTGAGACTTTTAAGCTTATTCGACACATTTATACATGAAACGAAAGAATCTGACAAAAAAATACGTCGCTCTACCCTGTGATCCAAGATATTAAGCGTTAAAGTTGACTATTGAGTTTAGGAAATCTGTCACAGAGGCAAAATGAGGTCTATAATTATTCCACTATATTATTTCACATTTCGATTAGTTAGACTTTCCACGTCAAAGGGATGTACGACTTCTATAATTGTACTGTTGCAAAATCGAAACTCATGTGCATTTTTTCAGACAGAATAAGCTAAAATAAGCCAGAAATTGAATTCGATGGTAATTCCATCATGTTTCAGCGTAACAACAAAATAGCGTAAAAAGTATAAAGTAACTAGGCAGAAATTATTGATGTTCAAGTGAAACAATATGGTCGATGCAAGTTATGGTTACGTAAGTTACGCCGCATATGACAGCACCCTAACGGAATTTGTCAGCACGTGCATATGCATATTAACACACAGATGTGCGTATATTATGCATAAAATTTATAGTAATAGAAAGGGAATAGCTTATCCAACCAATAAATGGAAATGTGAGTGACTGAGAGACAGAAGTATATTTTTGTCCTGCTCAGTAATTTTTCTTCTTTCTGTACATGTATCAAAAAATAGAAGATAGAAAAATATTTCTGTCCTGTTCAATAACTTTTTTTTTTTGCGCTAAAAGAGGATAGAAGAGAATAGAAAGATATTTCTGTTCTTTAAATCTTGCTAAGTTCAAAAGATCTCTAGTTCTAAAGATTAGAAAAGGACGAAGAGTAAATTGAACCGAGATTAAAGTTAATCTACATTGGAAACGGTGGAAACGTAAAAGCTTCAAAAGAAAGATTCATATTGATTTGCGAATGTATACGAATGCTGAGCGAAGATCCGGATAAACAAAGCAATAATTGTGTCTAGCAGTAGAGGGTCGATTCTGTATCTTCAAATAAGATGAAAATTACAAAAGAACAAATTTACTAGGAGTTGACCAATGAAATAATCATTCTAGTAAATTCGCTCACTTTTATAATTTTCTCATTTCAAGATACAGACTCGAGCCCTAGGTGTAGGAGCTTTTAAGAGATGGCGTTGCAATTAGATAAGGACAGCGTTAATTTACATTGGTGGAAATGAGCATTAATCTTAATTTCATAAACTCAGTGAATGCGTTCGGAGAGATGCTATTTGCGCTATTTATTAGCTACAAACTGTTAGCTGTTCGCGGAGTTGTAGATAGCGCTAACAAATACGATCACTAATGGTAGCGTGTTACGTCACAACTGCGCGTTATCAACGCTATTCCTTCCGAGGTAGCATTAGCGTTACAAATCCGTGAACGATCTTAGCGTAGCGTTTAACATTCGTCAAAGTTAGATGTTTGAATTTGATTTTTTCATTAATGTTTGAAGGGGTTCTGTTCTCGAATGATACCAAACTTTTCTCTCTTAGAATTTTTAGAGTAAACATACATATGTAATGTGTGAATTTCAAATTTTATTATAATGAATGCAATCTTAATTTTAATCTCTGCTGATGTCTTACCACTAGACTGAAGTGAACGTAATTCTTGCTTGTGTCATCTTTAACTTTTCAAAGTTTCTGCGAAGTTCAATTTGTGTATTTGATTTCATTATAAATGTGAAAATCAGAGATACCTTGTTACCGGAATTTTTAATCCCCATATACGGAAAAAAATTACTATTGCGGTATAACGCAGCAGGATATTCCGCTGCAGATGCTTAAGATACTTATTAGATGTAAATATGCTTCTTCTTTTGAAATCGACAGATGCTCAAGGATTCTTCCTTTTATCTGATTAATTTACTTAGTATAACTATTAATTTTTTGATTTAGTTTACATTGTTCACTTCGGCCTAGCGGCAAGCTATAGAGATTGCAATTGAGATTGCATTCTGTTATTCACTACGAGAAAATAAAAAATTTACGTTACAAATATTTTTAAATAATTTTATCTTTAAATACAAAATCTTAAAAATAATTTTTAATCATAGGGAAAAGTTTGGTTAGTGATTGAAAACAGAATCCCCTACATTAATTAACTTAACCTCGACGAATATACCTCTCTGTTTAAACGCTATTGCGCTATTGGCTCCAAGAACAGCGTTGGTAGCGTTTGCATCCATAGCGCGAATAGTGTCTCTCCGAACGCACTCAATATTGTTGGTGCACGTCATGCACTATCGTGTGGTCCATACAAGCTGTAATAAAAATTTTGTATTAAGAAAACATCTACATCAAGTGACAGCTCTACGAATTGAAAAAATATAAGTTTTGAATTTTTTTTCCGATTTTAGTGCAAAATATATTGCATCATACCCAAATTTTGCATCTTTAATCCTGACTAGTCCTGCGTCTACTTTAAGCTACTATTAGACTACCGATATTGAATCAATCACATTATCATATTATCTTATTGTGATTGGTCCATTATTAACCAGCAGTCAGAGTTGGCAGTCGTGTCGGTTTGCAGAGTCAATAATCTGAAACGGGTTTTAAGGAGATCCTAAAGCCGTCTGTATTACCGACTAAATTATATAATTTTTGTATAATAAATATTTTTTTCTCTTTCACAAATTCGAAAATCCTTTTCCAAGATTAAAGTATACGCATTAATACGTGTTTGTTGAGGTGGAGATGCCGAGAACAACAAAAAATTTCGAAATTGATATATTTTCACCATTTCTTAGACTGATATTCATAGTCGATTCTTATATTTGAGGTTGTTTTAAATAGAATCTTAAGATGTTATAAGCCAATCAGAGAGTCGTATTAGCATCTTAAGATATTACTTAAGACGATCTTAAAATAAGAACCGCCTATGAATATCTAGTGTAACATGGCATTTCAAATTGTTAAATCGAAACAACATTTGCTTGATACGAAAGTTTTACAATCTGTACTTACGAAATAGTAATTCACAAACACATAGTTTACACGAACAAATAAGTTCGAGTTCTTAGAATTAAACTTAGACGCTTTATCGCGATGAATTTATTATACGAAAATTGACATGAATTTGCGATTGCGTGTGTTATAGGTTGCGTGAGATATTGGTAATATATAAAAATGTCGATGCGCGACCTCTGCTGACTTCGAGCTTCGTTTTAGTTTCGCTTTTGGCCAATATTACATATGTTCGTTTTTCATATGTACATACGACGAATTTTTCAAGCGTGTTAATTGGCTGTAAGCAGAGAGGATCTCGGATCTCTGTCCTATAATCAATCGAAAAACTTGAAAAATTTGACGTATGACAAAAACAGATGCATATAATATTAACCTTTCACTTTTTATCCTAGGGATAAAGTTTCATGATTGATACCCCAGTATGGATAGTACAATCTAGGAAATTCTTAGCACTATCAAAGCGCTTCTAATGCGTGCATTAATTAAATCAGAACTTTCTATGCATTAGTCTACACGTTACATACGTAATTCAGAACGTAATTCACGTAATTCACCTTAAATATATGGTGAATGAATAATTGGATGATTGATTTTTTATCAAAAAATGCATGTATAAATTGTTTATTACATATCAAGTCAGTAGAAAATTTCATTTCTATAAATTATATTCTGTACATCTTTTATTTTCATATTTATTAAAACATTGTTCTGGCACATCCAACAAAAAGACAATAGAAAATTTATTAAATTCTAATTTCAATTGAAAAACATACAAATGTCTGTTAGTTAATCGAGAATACTTTATTTCTATATATATATATATATATATATATATATATTTAATTATCTTCCTCGGATATATCTTCTTTATCATTCTCATCTATAGCTTTGCCATTTTGTTCAATATCTTTGCTGTTTTGTTCAGCTCCTTCGCCACCACTAAAATCACCTTCCAATCCTTCTACTTCTTCTTCATCATCACCATCAACCTCTGCATTTTCGAGTTCTGCTCGTTCCATCTGTCGCGCTAATTCTGCCTCGTCCGTCGCAGTAACGACTTTTGGCTAATATTATAGAAAAAAAACAGAATAATTTCTTTATTATAAAATAATAAATGCAAAATATTAGATCAACATTATTTATGCATGAAACTTACTGCCATTTGTACGTTGAATACACCTCCAAGTGACATTATTTTATTCTGTATGACTTCGATTGCATCACTTAATGCCTTTAAACCATCCTGTTTTTCTGGAGTAGATGTCGTCATGACTGAAGATCACCATATAAGATATAACGTCATGATTTTTAAAATATAATGATTGATTTGAAAAATAATATAGAACATATACCATATAATGGAGGAGCAATTAAGTTAATTTTTATAGGAAGTTCATCAGTGGAAAGAGCTAAGCCTGCTTTTAATGCAGTCTTAACAGCATCAATGCCTTCATAACCATAACAAGCCACTTCTACATCTGCTCTAATTTTAACCGCTTGCGAAGTAAGTTTTCGCTTGATATTATTTAGCAACACTTCCTTCGTATGTTCGTCCAAACCACATTCTGCTAAAATGGAGGGATCCCTTTGAGAAGAAAAGTATTTATATTCATAAATATATCTCCAGAGATACATTTAAATATATTTTTTTCAAATAAATAAAGAAGGGCTGAATAAATAAAGAAGAGTCGAAGCTAGATTTTGGTTCTAATTTAAAAAATAAATTTTAAATATATCTTCTCGTTATATATATTACTGCTAATTAGTATTGACATACACTTTATATAACTAGAAGATATATTTAAATTTTATATATAAATATTATTGGGTACCAAAAACTAGTCTCTATTTGTTGATTCTTCTTTAATTGATTTATAGCGATCTAATTTAACTTATTGCAGTTAGATTTTGCTTACAATACTGATTGTTTGAAAAAATCATAAGCAGATGCCTTCTGTTTCTTGTATTTTTCTTCAAAGTGCCAGGCTGTTTTCTGATAGAGTTCTTCAAGCTGGTCATCATTATCATAGTGCAATAGCTCTGCCACGTGTCTTAAAATTGAATTAACAGCTTTAGCCTTAGCATATCTCTCTGTGCATTTTTCCACATCCTCAGCAGATACACGACGCTTACTCAGATCGATGTAACCTAGAACCCATGATTAATACATTTCATTATAAATAATGAGAACTGTATAATTGAAACTTATGTAAATGATTTAATTTTCCACTAACTGCACTTGATTCTCATTTACTCGATATAGTTTTTTTATTGATTTTTATTTGAATCAATAAAATATCTTTAGTTACCTTTCTCCTTATCTACACGAATAACAACAACTGGTTCAGTTTTGCCTACTCGGATAAGTTTGTTGATAGACCTAATACGTCTTCTAGAGAGCTCAGAGAGCAAGATCATGCCTTCAATATTGTTGTACTCCAATAAATGAACGTATGCACCCATCTCAGCTATACTGCGTACATTTACCATCACCACATCCTCTACTTCTGGATACTTTTCTTTGTAAAATCGACACGATAGTACCATGTTTTGCTAAAAGCATGCAAGATTGTACAATGCAACGACATTAAAAATAACATCCTGGTAGTAATATAAAAAAGACAATATTTGAAAAATATATCATCATCAATTTTATGAAATTTTTATCTCTTTTAACATTTAACTCTTTGTGGACGGAGCCACTTGGCGATAAAAAGGTTTGAGTGGCTATTTGCGAAAATGTGTTCACAAAAGGTTAAGCTGCATTTCAAAACGTCCCATCTGTGGAAAATTTTCTTCAAAATATATAAGTACACGTAACATGCAATATTGTATTGAGTGAAATTTTTCTCAAAGGAGATATTTTGGAATGTAGCATTATAAAATATAAATAAGAATATGTTAACTTGAAGGTTAGTGAATCCTGGAAAGAGGATAAAATATAGTCGATATAAATATTCTGATCGTTACCTAAATAATTAATATTTGCGCGAAGATAAAATCCTCCCTTTATCCTTACAAACTGGTTTAAAACCGCAAAAAGTTTCACTACGCGAAACTTGTCAATAATCCATGTGCAATCTCATCTAAAAGTCTCTTTCATCGACAGCAACTCCGATTAACACATAGGCATATAAGATAGATCCAGCATCCATATACTTTTCTACATAGAAAGCAATTTTTACTAAGCTTCGGTTAACTTGTGGCGAATTCAGCACACATACACTGACTCCGTTCTAGTGCTGCCCTGACATGATGCGAGTACAGAACCACTTTAGTCCTATACTAAATTGCACTGTCAGTGCAATATTTCTTGAACTCGTTCAGTTCATTCAATTAGGCCCTGCGCACAATAGAGGAATTAGGAATAAAGAATAAACGATTTTAACTTATCAGAAATCGGATACATCGGAATACGAACGGTATTCTGATAGATTGAAATCGTTTATTCTTTATTCCTTATTTCTTCTTCGCAGGGCCTTAATCCGAATATAAATTCGACACTACACTGGCTCAATTTTTATTTGCCGAATATGATAATCTAGAGTAGAATTCAATGAGGCATATTTGCCGCGTATCACGTAACCAATCAGTAATCAATAAAATCAGCTTTTGATTGGTTACGCGGTTACGTGATACACGATAAATACACTTCATGGGACTCTCAGTCTTAACGCACTGTGGATGCAAACCCATGCAATGGAATAGCGTAATGCGGAACGAGAGCAAAATCAATCATAAACGTTTCATAGTTTTCATTACACGGCTTTGAATTCCTTCATTCCCATGGAGAGGAATTAACGTAAACGGAATGAACAGCAAATCTGTACATAATCACATCTTTTAAATATTGTTTTATCATTCATTTTTTATCATCTAATACTTAAATACTAAATTAAATGCGTTTCTTATTGAAAATATTGATTAACAACGTTAAAATCTTATAAAATTAGTTTTAGTTGTGATTAACTCTAACGAATGACTTGTGATTGGTTGCGTAAAGTCCGCAAAGCGCTTACGTTATATGAATATTGGGAGTTCACGTTTCAACGCAACAAAAATGACGGAATATGTGTATTCCGTTCTAAACTACAGAAAAAGATATATCGGAAAGAGAGATCATCTTTCTTTCAGTGGTTTAATATTTTTCTGTTCGGAACAAAATTTTCTTTTTCTTTTTGGATTTCTTGTTTATGTGATATTAAGTTACATACAGCTAATCTAATATCACATACACCAGGATATTGATTATATAAAGTTTCCCCTAAGAATGAATACACAAAAAGTGAATAAATTCACGTGAATGTAATAAATAAGCGATTAAGTATTGGGAGTACAAATTAGTTCGGTCCGTTTTTTTGTGTTCAAAAATGCATTTATTTCAAAACAAAATGAATGAACAGATCAATTAAAATATTGTCTAGCGCTGCCTACTACTTTTTCCCATCTCTCAGGCAATTTTCGAATTCCATATCGAAAAAAATGATTCGTCTTTGGAGGCGATCCAATTTTGGAGCCAATTTTCGATTTCTGCGAAAGAAGTGAACCGGTGACTTGTTGCATCCTTCGAAATAACCAGTAATCAGAAGGAGCAATGTCCGGAGAATACGGCGGATGCGGTAAAACATCCCATTTGAGCGTTTCCAAATATTTTTTTACGATTTTAGCGACGTGAGGCCGAGCGTCATGAAGAAGAATAACTTTATCATGTCTTTGCTCATATTCCGGCCGTTTTTCTCGCAACGGCTCAAACGAATCAATTGTAGCCGATACCGACCGTAATGGAATCGCCAGGTTTCAGCAGCTCATAGTAAACAAGATCCTTTTGATCCCACCAGATACAGAGCATGATCTTCGAACTATGAATGTTCGGCTGTGATGTTGATGTTGAGGTCGATGGCAACGATTGACCAGGCTTAGCGTAATATTTTTTCTTCTTGGGGTTGTCGTAGAATATCCACTTTTCATCTCCAGTCATAATCTGATGCAAAAAACCTTTTCTCTGTTGTCTTTGAATCAGCTGTTCGCGAGTGAAAAATCGCTCTTCAACGTCTCTCGATTTCAGTTCATAAAACACCCAATTTCCTTGTTTTTGAATCATTCCTATGGCTCTCAATCGTACAGAAACGGCTTGTTGAGTTACTCCCCAATGATTCTGCAAGCTCCTCTTGCGTTTGACTCTGATCTTCTTCGAGTAATGCCTCTAATTTTTTGTCTTCGAATTTTTTTGGCTGTCCAGAGCGAGGTTTGTCTTCAACGCTGAAATCTCCATCCTTGAAACGTCGAAATCCTATTCCCCATTCCCTACATGATTTATCAGTTGGAGCAGTATCACCATAAACTTCGACAAATATTCGATGGGCTTCAGCCGCACTTTTCTTCCAATTAAAGCAGAAAATCAAATCCCTCCCGCAAATGCTGCTTGGTTAACACAAAATTCGACATTTCAAACATAGTAAAAATCAAGGTTTTTGTATGAAACTTAAAGCGATATAAACTGAATATTATTAGCAGATGTTTAATTTCTCTGAAACCGCCAAAATCAGCTGTCACTATAAACCATTCATAACAGTTGGAACCATCTTTAGGGAAACGGACCAAGCTAATTTGTACACCCAATAATTTTTGACTGTTATAAAATATGAAATAGATCACGGGAAATTTTTCGGCAAGTAACGAAATGCCTAAAATGTGAAATTCTAGTTATTTTTTTAGTAAATTGATATAAATTAATTTGTTTTTCGATCTTTTGGTCTGTTTTCTGTTCCTGCATTAGACTGCACTAGAATTCTCTTGCTTTCGACAAATATCAAATATATTTGAATATCTATTTGAAATATACATTTGAAATGGATATTGCGTGGTTTCTCACCGTAAATGGTGCGAACGAAGAGGAAGAGTATGCAGTTGACAGACGAAAACTTCATATATTAAGGAAACATTTGCATGATGTTAAATTAAATATAAAAGATAAAAATATGAAGTACATAAAAATGAAAATTAAAAAATGAAAATTATAATAAAAAATAGAAATTTATGAAACAAGTTAAAAAATAACCTTTTTCCATTCAAATGAAGATTTCTCCGGCCCCAATCCGGAACAATTTAGGGTTTGTGCTATGTTCTCCTATACATTTTTTTACGAGTTTTAAATACATATTGTTTTTTTACTACAATCAAGAGTAATAAAATAACATGTTTTTACCAGTTCCATACGACTTTGAGAATTTCGCGATATTCTTCCCCGCATAATATTCAAATTTTTTTGAATATGTTAGACATTATGTTTAACAGCATTTCCTTTTGTTTTTAAATTACATTCACTGTTATTCTCGATTATATGATTATAAGAAACAACAAATAATGAGCACAATATGATTTCCTATCAAAATATGTATGTACGTACAATACATACTTGTATGTACATCATCCGTGAATACTCGTTAAATTTTCGTAATTTAAAAGGAACGATGTAAATTTGCCTTATGATCTCACTTTCTCGTAACTTCCCCATCTGATTTCCATTTTCTCATAATTTTCTTACATAATCACTAAGTCTGATTGTTTGAAAGTGAAACTTTTCATGTGAGATTGGTACGAAAAGTGAAAAAATGAAAGTTTCGTGAAAATTTACATAATCCTCAGAATCACGACAAACTCACGTGAGATGAAAGTGCGAAAAGTGAGTGATCTCACTCGAATTACAGAATCGACCCCCTAGCCTATCCAATTTGAGCTCAAAAGCCAAAATACAAAGCTATCGACGCAAAAAAGTTCAATGTGTATAAGATTTCAGGAACTGAAAAATGTTGATACCCATCTAAGTGACGCTTATTAACACTTCATAAGTATTATATACTCCTAAAATTTTACTTATTGAATTTTTTTACGTGGCTTAGCGTTTCGGTTCCGGAGCTCAAATTGGACAGGACTAACATAGATAGTCAGTAGACAATGTAATGACAATGTAATATATATAGCACGTGACATGCATATTAACACACAAATATGTGAGTATATTACGCAGCTGCGTGTACAAAAGGTATTTTACTAAAAATTGTTGAGAAATACGGAACGCTTGTGATTGGTTCCACTTTCGTTCCGCGTTATTCCGCTGCATGGGACTATTCTGAGACAATGCGCACAAGCCGAATTCTCTATTAATCAGTCTAGTAACTTTGCAGGATTCCAACTGAAACTGATGTCGGAGAAAAAATGTGAATTGAAAAGTTAATATATTTATATTTATATTTGATTTATACTTCGGTCTTAATTCTAAAATTTAGCTAATAGGATTGCTAATTCTAATTAGTCTAACTAATCCTAATTGAAATCTGTATTCCATTGGCTGAATTTTAAAATTTTAAGATTAAGACCGAAGCATAAATCAGATATTACATTCATAATTTCTCTCTTTACATTTTTCTTCTACATCTGTTTCAGTTGGAATTCTGCAAAGACTTAAGTTAATCGGAGCTTGGTAAGCGAGAGTAAACTCCCATTTTCTTTACTCTAAAGTCATTAGATAACAAAGTACCGTGAACTACCATTTTGACTCCAGGATACACGGTTATTCAAAACTTACGTGACTGTATTATATTATAAGAGAAAATAAAACTTTACAGATAAAAAATTATACTTCAAAGACAATTATACTCCACCCTTTCTAATAATTTTCTTTGCCACTTAATTGAAGTTAGAGTCCCTAGAACTACCAGAGTCTGACCATCCTTCCAACTTCTCTTGTGATTGGCGTCCACAATGGCAATACCAATCGAGAATGCACATACAATCATATCATCAATTGAGAGCAAATACACATTGCGGACACACATGCCATTTTTAGGCATGGCCAGACTCTGATAGTTTAAGGACTGTAATTGAAGTCACGTTCTTCATGTCTATCGCCTGTTGGCACGCGAAATAAATGAAAGCCTCTTTCGCTGCGGTTTTTGCAATTCGCAATACAGCAATCGAGCATTTCCGACATTTTCTAACTAGTTCTAAATTTATACAAAGTCACAAATATAACGCATATAAAATTATAACAGAATCAAGTTACGATTGCACTTAATGTGTAGGAAGTTACATGAAATCTATCTGAATTATTCGACACCATTTTGGCTCCAAATGCTAATTTAATAAATTTTCCCATTGTGATACTTTATCTAGCAACTTTACTTTTCCTTAGAGATCCTTTAATCAAAGACTGGCCATAAGAGATTTGAGATTGTCGCGTCACCGGAACCAATATGGCGACTAGATGTTTGCATCGCATTAGAGCATTCTCTGTGGCTCAATTAAGAGCATGCTCCATTTGCCTCACCTCAGAAGGTGGTACGATTGAGGCATATTACGCACGCATGTGTAATGGTTGAAAACATACTGTTCGAAAAAAGTATTTCAAATTCATTTTGTATAAAAACGCATTTAATAAATACGTTTTTGATATAAATATAAAAATATAAATATAAAAATATAATATAACAATATAATATAATATTAATAAAATAAAATAAAATAAATAAATAAAATTAGAAAAATTAAAAAATAAAATACTATTAATACAATAAAATATAATATAATATAATATAAAAATATAATATAACTTTTATATTTATAAATGCGCATTTATTTTGTATAAAAACGCTTTTAAAATAATCGAGGTAACACAAAATACTTGAAACGAAACAAGGCACACGTCCGACCCGTTTGTGTGATCCCACGGATTAGGTTAGGTGACATACTCACTTGTCCTAAATCCGTTCGTGTCATTGACATTGGAGCACAGGAATGCAACTGTTCTAACCGCCACCTTATCAGTGATCCATGTTCTCTGCGTTAATTTTTTAGAGCATGCGACGCGAACAAACCTTGTCGGCAATGTTGGCACATGTGCATAGAGGACGAAAGTTTCATGTAATCTTTCTCTCTTACACGCATCTTGGACACACATTTGAGCACAGAAGGTATAGGCAATGCTCCCTCCATGTCTATCACTCGTATTTATAGTCCTTCCTTATTTTAAATCTTGATGAATGAAATTGAAATGAAGCTTTCATGAAGGATTCCTCGATTCTTCAAGGATTCCTTGTTTCATAAATAGATCTCAAATCTGCCTTCCTGAAGGAAGGAATATTTTTAGAGATTTTAGATTTTAATCTATTGAGGACATGTTATAATATAAAGTGCATACCTAATATCGTGAATTACGAATAATAAAAGTTATAAAGGTATTGTTGATTAAATAAAGTTGTGAAAAGTTGTGAAACATTTTGCAACAATAATGGACAAAAATATAACTAACAACGAATTTGATTGGACGCACTTAATGCGCATTGATGCACATTAAAACCACCGTACACAAAATAATGTAAATATATGTTCATAAATAAACATAGAAATTGATTAAATTGTAAAATACTCAATACATTTATATATAATAGTATTGATGATTAGTTTCGCATTTAATTTTTACTTTAAAGCCAATGAAAGTTTTGACAAGACTGACGACTCTCTTATAGAGACTCTACCCGAACCGAGTTAATTTAGCTTATTCTTTTTCCTAAATTAAATCAAGAAGTGTTCCGAATTCGACGGAGTGGAACACTTCTCGGTTTAGTTACAGGGCTATCTAGGAAAAAGAATAAGCTAAACTAACTCGATTTAGAATATACCCACAGTGTAAGTATTATTGGCATTTTAAAGCATGCGCAAAGAGAATGAAAGTTCCATGTATACCTCTGTCTTTCTTAAACGCATCTTCTTATATATCTTTCTCTCTCACACGTATCTTGGACACAATTTTGAACCACAATACTCTCTCCATGTCTATAGTATATATGTCTGCTCTAAAGGTAAAGACTTTTTCATCAACTTCTGATTAGATTAATCGAAGAGTAACTCGCAAAAATATCAACAAACAGTTTAATGTATCAGAACGTCTCCTCTTTCTTCCTCTTCTGTGTTTAATTCTTATAATGGCAATCATGATGAATGAGTTAACCATCGATTATCGTTAATTGGAATTGATGAAAGAGATTCTAAAAGTCTTTACTCATTTCCACCAACGTAGATTAACTTTAATCTCGGTTCAACTACTCTTTGTCTTTTTCTAATCTTTAGAACTAGAAAAAGACGAAGAGTAAGGGTGCACTCCCATGGATGTGGAACTGCGGAACATTCGTAATTGGTCGTGACTTCATTCCACCGATTCCGCCGATGCTTGCGTGTGTGCGTGTACATGTACATATATTTATAAAAATTAACCTTATTAAACTGGTTTAAAAAGAGAAAACTGTTTCCTACAAGCGCATGATTAATCAACATGCTGAGGCGTGCTCGAATTCCCACCTGGGTGTTTTCTGGATGTTATGTCTTTGTTTAACATCCGGAAAATACAAGAATAGAATAATACTGGGTAACACTCGGGTGGAAATCTGAACATACTCTGAAGATAATTAAGTCTCCAGATAAATACGAAAGTCAATATGATCAGAATACAAATGTTGTATATATAGTATACAGAAAAGCGAAAATGTAAATCAAAATCAAAATGGATCAAACACAAAATGAAATTGAAGCAATGTCCCTATATGTATGTGTGATTTCCGATCAGAAATTCAATTTCATATTCCCATTGAACGGAACTTGAGGATGACCGAGCCAATGACTAATATTATTCTATTAGATCTAATGAAAGTGATCTACGGGAAAACTTTTGCGATTGGTCAGAGCTAATTGCGTATTCCACAAATTCAGCTCTATGGGACATAGAAAAACACATTTTAGTGGAACGGAATCGGCGGAATAAAGCCACGATCAATCACAAACGTTCCGCAGTTCCGCATATTCGCAGTTCCGTATGGGAGCGCACTCTAAGTTTAACCGAGATTAAAGTTAATCTACATTGATGGACAACCAATCTAGTAATTTTACAGGATTCTAACTAAGGCCGTGTTCTGATATGCACTGCCAGTACTGCAAATCTGTAGTTTACGTTACAACGAGCCGTCCACAAAGCTCTTGTGTAAGGACTATTCCACACAAACTTGCATAATGCATAAAGAAAATTATCACATTTCTGTCATAAAGACAAACATAAAATATTGGATGATTTTCTTTATGCGGTTATGTAAATTTATGTGGAATGACTTTAAGTTCAATATTATA
>Ga0157364_1002671_pt1 | contig 16828 bp, 13 predicted proteins | sample AttsexASBM2_FD_111476 | JGI IMG/M metagenome (GOLD analysis project Ga0157364, IMG submission 111476) | Fungus gardens microbial communities from leaf cutter ant in Ribeirão Preto, State of São Paulo, Brazil - Atta sexdens ASBM2 | ecosystem: Host-associated > Fungi > Mycelium > Unclassified ... | reverse complement strand
TTATATATATATATATATATATATATATAAAATATATATATATATATATATATATATATATATATATATATATATATATAATTGTTTTTAAATATTACATAAATAATAATAAAATAATTTTAACATTCTTACAATATTTCATAGAATATTATTTTATTATTTTGTTTTTGAAGAAGAAAGAAAGAATAAAAGATAAAAAATAAGATATTAAAAAGAAGTCAAATGAAATGATTATGTTATATTCAAATAAAATAATATCTCACAGTATAACAACAGTTATTTTGTCAAAAAATTAACATTTTGAATATTTCATATATTTAAAGAGTTTTTGATCTTTTTCAAAATCTATTATCTTCATTAAAATCTATAAAATAATTGTCTAAGTATCTGGTACTGGCAATTTTTATAAGTAAGGCTTGTATAAATGATTTAAGTATTATTTTTCCGTCTTCTTTTTTTGGTAGCATTAAGATTGCGTTAGCTCCTACGGCATTAATCAACTTATCACTGATAGCATTTCCCTTAGTACGAACTAATGCATAGTTTCTTTCCGGGATCCATTCCAAAGTTGTCCATGTCAATCTAGAACGGCTATGTAAGACGTACTCAGATTCCATCTACGAGGTTATAAAAAATTATAACAATATATATCGCATTTTTTTTCATAACATATGAGATTACGATAATCTTACAGAAGCTGGTACTATAGCATATTCCGTGTAGAAGTTGAAGTACATCTCATTCAAAAAGGACAAAAAAAATATTCGCGCGGTAATGAGAGCGGATACTGGATTTCCTGATAGACACCAGAAATATTTCTTTGTGTTATCAATCTCACACGTTGCAAATATCGTCGACTTCCCCGGTTTGACATTTACGTTTCCTAAAGAAATGCGTTTAAATTTTAAGCAGAAGGCGTGTATTTCTCTTTTGATATATTTAATTATTAATAAGAAAGACATTACCAAAATGTATGTCTGCTTTGTAATATTTCTCCAAAATAATTTTCATTAAATCTCTGTTATTAGTCGAGCCTGTTGTCACAAGTATATCTACTTTCTTTAAAGCTTCATCAATTTTATTTTTTATAGGTGCCATCCTGAAATGTAAATTATTCATTGAATTAATTATTATATATTCGATGGAAAAATGAAAATCAATTACAATTAGTAAATTGAATAAAGAGTATTAGCATACAAATTCGGGATAAATTTTAAGTATCCTCACATATTATTCACGATTCCAAAATCCAAAGAATTGTAACCCTGTTCTTTAAGTAATGTAATTAGAGTAATTCGATTAATATCGTAGACAAATCCTGGTGTTAATATTTCTCCAGGTTCCTCTAAATTATTTCCGATAGATAACACACCTATAGGTGTATTTTTAATGACTATAACTTCTTTGCGACCAGAAGCTGCTAAAAGTCCAATCTCTAATGGACCAATACGCGTATACGGAGTTGCGACAGTTTTTCCTTTCATTAATTCGTAACCAACAGGTCTTCAAGATAGATAAACAGACAAATAAATTAATTGATTTTATAAAGAGAGAAAATCTGTATCATTACGTTTATTGAAAATATTGAATTTCATATACTTAATATTTTCGTTGAATTGTGGTTTAATTAATATCTCAATATATATATCGTCACTGTCTTCAGATTTTTCTATTAGTTTTACATCCTTCACTTGTACAACAGCTGTTGCTTCTATAATTGGACAGAAACGACAGTTAATTCTTTATTGCAATAGATCAGTATCAATAATGTATATAATTATTTATATATATATATATATATATACCATTAGGAATAGGATCTCCGCTATTTACCCACACGCATGTCCCAGATTCAAGCGACATCAGAGAGAACTGAAAAAGTTTTATCTCGTAATTCTAGTTTGTTACATATATATGAATCTGATACAACTTACCGTATTTTTCTCATTCTGCTGCAGCACTTTCCTTAAACCTTTTCCATCAGTTACTAGTACTGCGTATCCATGTTTAGTGGAAGTATTAAATGGTGGCAAATTATAAATAGATTCTACATTCTCGTACAATATTCTACCATAAGCATCATTTAGTTGCACCGTTTCAAAAATAATTTTATTTTTACTTTCACTTATTATTTCACGTATCTTGGACAATGCATCTGTTATAGAAATCATAGGAAATGATTCTTTATGGCGTTTAATCGTATTCACGTAATCGTGTTTCTGTAAGAAAATTTAATCGCACTTACAATATCATAAGTTTTTTACTTTATTTTTAATACAAAAAATGTTTTAATTGCAAACTTACAGGAAATAAATAAGATTTTCTGTGGCGCTTTACGGCAGTTTTGATCTCCTTCTGTATAAAAACCTTAATGTATGTATAAAATTGTATGTTATTACTAACACAAACAATACTTTACCTCCTTCGTAGAATTATCGCTGGAAGTAGATGCAATGTCATGTAGCGGAATATTTTCATTTTTGTCTATACGTATTAAATATATCGTCTGCAGTATCATATTTACAATTACTGCAAAATAATTTTTTGTATTTTTGTGTAAACCAGACAAATTAACGATTAATGTTTGATTTCGTATTCCAAATACAGTTCTGAAAACAAATATACACAATTATAAAACTTGTAATTATAAAAATCTCAATTTAAATAGAAATAAAGATTTACTTATGTGGCATAATCTCGTTCAGACTTGTTTCTATGTTTAATAGCGATCTTGTTACTCTTTTAGAAACTTCTTGGCTATCTCTAACACTTTCAACTGCTTCTTTCACAAGTTGTCTGTTAATAAATTTATTATTACCAATAATAAGAATAACATCAGCCTCATTGCACGCAAAAAATAATTCTGTCTATATCATATAAACAAAATAAATTTAATGATCAATATAACACGAAAAAGAAAATTTTTAATCTACTTGTAGTTACCATTATATCAGTTTTAACTGGATTTATTACTGTCATGTCAGATATTTGTATATTTACAGCCTTAGTTGATAGCACATCTCGAATGTCATTACTGCTATCAACATTAATATTTTCTGATGAATCACTGTTATTAATATCATTATCTACAACTTTAATAATCTCACATTAATTGTATTCTATGTACTAAATAATAGAATTAGAATTTTGAAAATTATGACACTAATATTGAATCTGATAATCAAATGTATTTTTTAATACATTTAGTTTAATACGTGTATACAAAGAAACTGTTAAATTCTGTTAAATGTGACAAAATTATAAGATATGTAAAAATTAATTGTATTCATTTATGTACTATATAGAAATATTAGTGATCAAAGAAACTGTCACAAAATGTACTATTTTTAATTTTTAAATTTAGCATATATATATATATATATATATATATATAATATAATTTTTATTACAATTTGTTATTTAAATAAATAGACTTTATTTATTTAAATATGCACACAATTTTTCTTAAGAATAATATAATATGTATGAAGAATGTGCTTTACAAAAAAACATACTTGTTATAATTTCGAATTTGACTACCATTTTATCCTCTTTTATCGTATACTGACAGTTATCGCAAGATTTTACCGTGCGTATTATGTTTTGTCGCAGCTACCACGTTCGTCGATTGGGCTGGTTCTAATCGAAATAGGTCACAGAAATATTTCGGTGACAAATTGTTTACATTTCTTCTCTTTTCTTAATAGTAAGATTGTACTCGGACAATGTCAGCTTTGTTTTCAACATATATTTAATATATACCGCGGATCTTTTCATGTTTTAAATAACGAATATATATATATATATATAATATTATATATATATATATAAATATTATATATATATATAAATTATATATAATAAATTAAATATTTAATATATATTTAATATTTAATATATATAATATTTAATATATATTTATATAATATATAGTATATTATAATATATATATATTTCTAATATAGAAGTTAAAAAAAAATATATTTTTAACAGAAACATATTTCTCATTATAATATTGTATTTAAAAAATAAACTTTATTACATTATATATGCGCAGTATATACAAGTGTGATTTAATAGGTGCGTTTTGAGTTATGCATAAAGCGCATGATGCATCATTATTTGTCCTTGTTTACCAAATAAAAAAGAAAGATAAGACGATCATGCGTAACGATCATGCGTAATCCAATATTAAGAATACATCACAAAGTCATTGACAATAAAAATCAATAGATAAGATTTCGGAGTCTGAAAGTCTAAAGTTGATACGTATTATGCTTATCAATACTTTACTACCATGCAGTATGCACTTTACAGTCTTCGAAATCTTACTCACAATGTTGGCTCTGGAGCTAAAATTGGATAGACCTGATCTAATGCAATGAAATGATATGCAAACAAAACTTACTATAATCTAGCTGTTTATATTTAAAAGTTAAAACTATGTAAGATTGAAAAATCAAAATTGATGGAAACGATAATCACAATACTTGAAAATTCTTTGAAATTTAGAATCTTTATACAGTTCACGGTGAGCGAAATTGATGATATATTTTATGAAACATACTGCAATTACTTAAGAAGGTGAGATTTTTACGATTTTAATCTCAGCAATAAAAGTAAATAATAAAGTATTATTCCTTGTTTATATTGAAACTTCCTGGACGGTCAATAAGTAAACCTGATATTTTTTCGTTAGACATTATTTTTTCTTTGTTCTCACTTTTTGGTAACATCAAAAGTGCGTTTGAACCTACGATGTTACATAGTTTATCTTTGAAAAGATTACCCATGTTACAAGCTATTGCTAGATTATCTTTAGACCACTTCAAATATGTACACGCAAGTCTAGGACGATGATGTAGAATAAATGGATTATCTACCTACAATTTTAAGAACATCATAATATTAGATATATCTTTCTATATTTTATGATATTATGTGGACTATAAACTTACATAAATTGGTAATACAGGAGTTTCCGAGCATTCATTGCGAGACATCTTTTTTAGAAAAGGCAAAAGGAGTACTTGCGCAGCAATAAAAGCAGTTACCGGATTTCCCGACAAACACAAGAAATATTTTATTTTATCATTGATCTTGCATGTAGCTAGCGTAGTTGACTTCCCTGGTTTTATATTTACATTACCTGAAAAAAATGGATATAGTTGTAAAAAGTTTTTTTATATGTTGAAAATTAATGAGAAAAATAAGAGATAACCAAAATATATTTCAGCTTGAAAGTGTTCTAGCAAGATTTGCTTCAATAAATCTTTGTCATTAGCAGAACCTAATGTCACAAGTATATTTACTTTATCTAGAGCTTTCTCGATATTCTTTTGTATGGATAATGATCTGTAAAAATTAATTACTTTTTTAAATTATTAAGTACCGTGGAAAGTTTGTTTTATCAAGAGGTGTTTATAAGGGAAAACAAGATATAAACTTTCCGCAGTACCTAATATTTATATAATTATGAACAAAATTTTGTAAATAAAAAACTATTAAAGTGATGTAATAATTTGCATATTTGAAATTGTAAAAAATTTTCAATGCTCTTACGTATTATTCACGATTCCAAAATCTGAAGAAGAGAAATCGTTATCTTTTAGTAGTGAAATTATAGTTATTCTGCTAATATCGTAGACATATCCTGGTTTTAAAGGTTTTCCGGGTTCTTCTAAGTTATTGCCGATGGATAATACACCTATAGACAATTGCTTAGTGACTACAACTTCTTTATGGCCAGAAGCTGCCAAGATTCCCATCTCTTCTGGGCCAATACGTGTGTATTGTTTTAAGATAAGTTTTTCTTTTATTATGTTGTAACCAATAGGACTTCGAAATAAATATACAGATAAATAAAATAATACTATTTTGATAAATAAAAATAAAATTTTGTCTGGTATGAAAATATTGAATTTATACTTAATGTTTTGCCCATGTTGTGGTTTACTCATTATTTCAATATACACTTTGTCGTTGTCTAGATGAGGTCTAATTCGTTTTGTATTTTCCTCTTCTACAACCGCTGTTGCTTCTATAATCGGATACAAATGGTAATTGATTCTTTATTATAAATGATGGATCAGTGTAATTATAATTTCTAAGTATTTACCATCAGGAACAGGTGCTCCACTCTTCACCCATACGCACGTTCCACATTGAAGCGAAATCGGAGGATACTGAACAAATTTTGTTTAGTTCTAACTAATTCTAATAATTGTAACTTGTTGCATATACATATATAACAAAAATAGATATCTACGTAAAATATACCATAGATATATGCATCGAATTTATCTTACCGTATTATTATTATTCAACAATTGTCTCATTCCTTTTCCATCAGATACCAACACTGCGTATCCATGCTTTTTGGAAGTTCTAAATGATGGCACGTTATATTTCGAATAAACATTTTTAAGTAATATTCTACCATAGGCATCACTTATTTTTACCGATTCAGTATCTGTAATTACACTTGTGGATATTTCATTCAATAGTATTAATGCATTATCTAAAGAAATTAGAGGCGTCCATTCCATATTGCTTGCATTATACTTTATTCTCTATAAATATCTTTAATTGTATATATTTATAATATTATAAAATTATTATTTGTTGTGCTTAGAGTATCTTACTTCTGCAGAAGTATATAAAAAAGAAGAAGAAGTAGAAGAAGAAGGTTTCTTAAAAGTTTCAGAACAATGAAGATTTTTGTTTGCATCTTTATCTGTTATCTATACAAATAGATTAGTCTTAATATAGTCTGTGTCTATATTATCTTATAAATCTGTTTTACAATATTAATTTTAATATAGACAATATACTTCACTTGCTCTGAAACATTATTATCGGAAGAATTGGGAGAATATGCATTGGTAAGTAGCGACTCAGTCTCTTTGTTCTCATCATCATTCTTGCGTATTAAATGCAATGTATTTATCAGTGTATCTGCAATTGCTGCAATGCAAACATTGTCTATGCCGGGCAAATTAATGATTAACGTCTTGTTTCGTATTCCACATACAGTTCTGACAATAAATCAATTGTAAAAGTTGTGTGTGTAAATTTCAAAATTACAACGTAAATAAAAATAAAAGTTTACTTGTAACCTGTTATCTCGTTCACATTTTTTTCTATGGTCCTTATCGAAATTGCTATATTTTCAGAAAGTTCTTTGGGATCAATAATTATAGTTTCAATCACTTTATTTATAAATTCTCTGTCAGTAGAGTCAACATAATCAGTAATAAAAATGACATCAGCTTTATTATTTGCAGATATTGAAAGTAATCTTTTCTATATCAATTTTATATAATAAAATAAAATTTAAGACAAGTATATTTAATAACATAGTATATTAAATTTATAAAAGTATATTAAATTTATTATACATATTTATTATAGATATAATTACCATTATGGTATCTTTAATTGATTCTGCAATTATTACATCGACTATATTTAAATTAGATATAACAGCAAATGTCTCAAGAATCTTGTTGTATTTTACAATATATTGCGAATTATATAAAAGATTTTTGTTTTCTCTTAAGTCATGTAGATTTCTATACAACTGAATTGATTTATTTACTAAATAGATACAATAAAATTATTAGATTTTTAAAATATAATAATTAAGTTTAAAGATATATATATGTATATATTTTTATGATTTGTCTCAATATTTACAAGTAGCTATTAAACATCATTTTAAAATAAAACTATAAAGCAAATTTTCTTTGTTATACTGTATAGGCATTAATTATTATTAATTATTATAGATATTAAATAAAATATATTTCTAGTGTATAAATATAATGTTTTTAAAACATTTTTAATTATAATTTTGTATTTAAGAAATTAACTTTATTAAGTTATATATGCAATATTTACAAGTCTGATTGAATACACATGAAAAATATATGTCCAATCATGGTACATACCAATTATAATTTGAGCTGTTATTGCCATTTTCGCTCCTTCAGATCTTTTCGTGTTATATGGTACTCAACTTTCGCTATATGTTCAGTCCCAATTATCACGTTCATCGACTGAGCTGACTTTGTCGAAATGATATTTGTGATGATGGTTACGAAACGTTTGACGAGATGCTGTTTATATTTTTTTTCTGAATATTTAAATTGTATTCCGTAACGTCGATTTTATTTTTATAATTTAGTGAAAATACTACTACATTTCGTTATAATTATGTAAAAAATATATGTAAAAATGTATTTCAAATTAATATCAATGACTTATAAGAATATAGAAGATTCTAATTAAACAAGAAAAAGAATAATAAAAACATTATATACATATAGATACTAGAAATAAAATAAATTATAATGCTTACCAACTAATAATTCAATATATTAAACTGGCCATTTATATATTTACATTTATCATAATTACACAAGGAATTAATATATTATATTAGTTTTTATGAAGAAAAGATTTAAGATTTATAAAAAAAATATTAAATTTAAAAAAATCTCTAAACAAGCGTATATAAGTTTGAGAAGATTTAAATGTAAGAGTAGTTCATTATCGGAATCATATGAAGAAAAGTATTTAGAATACGCGAAAAAAGAAAAAGAAAAATCAGAAACACCGTAGCATTCATTTTATTTCTAAAATCACAGTTGCGAAATGCGACACTATTTGGAGAAAAACGCGGGCATGCATAACGCAGCACCATCCAACGGATTCCAATGAAACTAGCCGATGCGTCGGAGCTTTCATGCGATGCCATGAGGCGGCGCGCAAGCGCAACTCGCAATCGTCCGCCCTTTTCCCGCCGCGCTGACGCTGACGTCGCTGACGAGTGTCGGGACTGTTGGGCGGCCAGTAGCAGCTGACCGATGGGAGCGTTCGGAGTAGTTCCTTCCGTACTCGGCTTCGCAGTCCTCGCATTCGTGCGTGTCCGCGTGAGCCCGTACGTCTCACGGCGATCCGTCAATTGTCTTACGTCGAGCGACACGCGTCGTGTGTGATCCGAGAAAGTAAAACCGGCGCCGAAGAAAGAATTCACGAGAACGCCGCATCTTCCACGTCGATTGCGAAACTAGTGAAAGGCGCGCGACACGCGGGACGAAGACGACAACGGCCACGACGACGACGACGGGTCACGGGTGGAATTACCACGGTCAACGGAACGCCGGGTGAGTAGCGATCTTCGTTTCACCTTCCTCCTCTCGCTCGCGATCGCGTCACCGATCTTCGTCGTAGAGCGCAGTGCAACTAGATATTCCTCCCGGCTACTTTTTGACGTCAACTTTCTCCGATAAGTTTTTTTATAACGCTTTTTTATAACGCATAGAATGCTATTTATATATAACGCTCACCGAATAGTATGTACGATCGCACGACGCTCCGCTCATGAATCCGTGGATCCGCGATCAGTTGTGTCACGTTGCAATTTCGTGACATCGCACAGGGACGAAGATGCGAGCATGAGTGCGTGAGTGCGTTATACTTGCGTGCGTGAAACCAGCCACGCGCATACGAGACTTTCGCGTTCTCCGGGGTGACTGACACCTGATGCGTCGATGACCGTGCCATGCGTAGAAATATGGAATCCATCCGTCGAATAGCGACATGTCATGCGAAAAGATTGCGCGTTATTTATTTTTGTCCGATGATCCGATGATAAAATACCGCCGCATTCCAACGGCTCGCGAAGGATACGATCATCTGTGTTACGCAAACACATACATTTTTTTTCGCGCGGAGGGAGGACGCGCGATCCAGAGAAAGCGTCAGATGGCGTCGCGTCTTTCCGGGGAGAACTATTTGCGCGGTGTGTGTGAATCGCCACTTCTTAGATCACGGCCGGAAAAAAATGCATATTCGTGAATGACCCACTGAAAGTTTGACGCATTGAGAAAAATTTGTGGTGAAAACGAATCAGAAGATTCAGATCGCGTCGGTCAAAATTCTGCACGTTATTGATGGTAAGGTTTTGACTGATGTAACTGATGTTTATGTGCGTGTGTGTATGTGAATGAGTTTTATGTGTGTGGGTGTATGATTTCAGCTATTAGTTTACCTCTTATTGTTGTCTTATTCTAATTTTGTTAGTGATAGGCTTTGTAACAATAATTCTGCTGATGCCTAACCATTTGCAAGCTATTATTGTCTACTTACTTATGTTTATGTTAATCTATTGTCTATTGTATCATACTTTATGTCTATTACTCTATTAATATATAGTCTTTTTCATATAGCTTTGCAATAAACTAAATTAAATTAAATTAAATTAAATTAAATTAAATTACTTCAACTGGAGCTTCCAAAATGTTTTCTCCCAAGTATTTTAAATATCGAGTGAAATTTTCTTCAGGGAGGACATTTTGGAATATAGCCTGAAATTGTAATAGATTCAATCAGAAAATTCTAATCCGTCCATTTTCAATCAAAATTTTAATTAATGTAATCAGATTCTTTTCAATGCGATCGATAGTTTTAAAGATGTATTTTTGCGCGTATTTTGCACGTTTAATGCATTTGTAAGTAAACGTCATAAATTAACTGTTCTTGTTTGTACATTTTTTATACGTTTTATATATTTGATACACTTTTTGTACATTTTATATATTATTCAATGCCGAAAAACTAAAATATACCGGAAAACCAAAGTGTGTCGACGTTGCGATTTTAAATTCTAACGGGTTTGTATTTCAGCATTTTAAATTCTAACGCGGATATACCAGGATTTTAAATTCTGATATGCACATGGTAGGAAAAACATTAGTCGAATACGATACTTATCAACCTAACCGTTAATCGTATTCATATCTGAGGAACTTCAAACGTAACATTGAAAATGAACGTTTCCGCAGTAGGCGTAAAATATATTTATAGCAATATAACAATAACAATATAATAATAAAAATGAGAGAGAAAATAAAGAACACGAAATATTAATCTTTTTTTATTATTAGATTTTTTTATCAAATCTTTTTTTATTAATGATTTGCAGACTTTAACTGACAGTCATAAATTTTTTAGTTTTACACTGAATAACAATATATGTTTACGGCTACAGAATTGTGAGACTTTTTTTTTCGACATAATTATTTATTTAACCAGAGTTGTTTTTACCAAACTTTTTTTGTGTGAGAGCCATAAATCCTGGTATATAATATTGCAGCTACGAGAAGAATCATTAATAAGTTAAAAATCATATAGATTTTAATATATAGCTTTATATCTTTGTTGATCAGAATTGATTGCGTCTTAATTAAAACGTAGAAGCAACCTGTGAATAGTTTCTAAAATATAAACGATTGTAAATGAAGATGCGAATGAAACTTCTGGGAGTGTTAAATTAAATATAACGAAACTTCATTATTCATTTAAATTGACTTTACTTTCCCGAAGTTTGAATTCAACGTTTAATTATAATGAGAGTAGTATTGAATATTATACAGTTGCGGCGAAAGATGACGATTTTCTCGGAAGTTCTTCGGGTGGGGGATGAGAGAGGAAAAATGCAAATTTATTGAAGAATCTATAAGTTAAAATTGAAAATTAGAAACAGCCTGTATGAACAAGATTATAATAACTATAAGAGAAATTCTCTGGTTAAATTCAGTAATGCTGTTAATTCTCACGCCGCGACAAGGGAATATTTTGAATAAAGTTATTTTGTAATATTACATTTATATTTTATGATTTTATGTAGATATTTCAGACATTTTAAACATTTGTTTACAAACATTTGTAGAATATATTCCTATGTATTGCTGTGCAGTTTCGATATTAATCGATTGTACTACAGGCAATTGTTTACATACATTAATTTTCGTTGTAATTAATCTAATTAATAATTAATAAATTTCATAAACTACGAATTAAGTTTTGTTTTAACGAGAACAATATGCCGGCAATTTATAAACTTATTACTTTATTTACTTTGTGTATTTATTAGAAACGTAAATCCTGTTAGAAAGTTTTCAAACTAGTTTTATCGCTTCAAAGAATGAATATACATATTCATCGCAAAAATAAAAGATAATAAATTAGATTTCACAACTTACTGTTGGCAAAATGCAAGTTAAAAATTAAACGAGTTGGGGAAAATGAGATGTGCACTGTCGTGGAAACTATTCTTATTAACCGTACATTAATTTATCTTACTAATTTATCTCGATGGACGACGCTACTATGAAATGAAAGAATAGTAATCTATAAGCCAAAGACTCGAGGATTTAATCGAGGATTTTAATTGAAAATACGTGTACTTTCATCTTTATGAAACAAAAGCTCATTGACATATCTTTTGTATTGCCGAAGGAGTATCGTAAATTATTCTGGCCGTAAAGTTGAGTCTCTTTTGCTGTTACGATATTGTACGTCATACGAAAGACGCGATGAAGCTCGGACGTTACGCAAAATAAATACGCGATACATACATACCGCTAACGGCACTGCGGTGCAGCTTGCGGAGTAAGTCAATATATAATAAACGTAATACGGGCTGGCGAGCGAAAACAATAGCGGTCACTCCGAGAGAAGAAGAGTGAAATAATCCAAACGGAAAACCATTGAGTCTTTTTCCACAGGCTTATCGGAAATGTATCTGCATTTGTATCTTCATCGTACGATTATTCCGCAAAGGAAGCGCAATTACGAAGTATATTCCACCTGATTACATGCAAGCTATAATCTCCTTTGCCGCTCTTTATCGAAATACATCCGTCTTGCGAAACAAATTGCAGTGTTTTTTTTTCTTCTTTCGCTGCACAATTCATCGGTTTCATTCCGATGTCGTTCTCTCGGTTGTATATCGAGTCGTATACAAAATATTAGTTCTGTATCCATAATTTTCACTCTTAAGGAAGTCAGATGCGTTTAATTGATAAAGAAAAATTCATAATGTTACTCACATTTTTTATCAAATGAAAAATTATTATTTTCGAGCGTCTTTGATATCGCTTTATAAAGCCAATATAAAAATTACTGTTACATTCCCGCTTTTTTTTCCACGATAAAAATAATTAATTATAGTTATATGTATCGTTAAAAGTTTATCGCAGTGGCTTGGGAATTATTTTTTATTGCAACATTGCAACAATGTTTTATTTCACTGTGGGATTTTATATAATAATGGATACATTATATTATTATTTTTATTACACATTCTATATATCGTTTATTTGTTACAACAACATAATTAAAAAAAAATAAAGTTTCCATAAGAAAATGAATTTGTTTTGAATTATTAATTTGGAAATAATAATTTTAATTTAAATCACTAATAATTTGGGAATAAAACTGTTTAGCAAGATATGTTTTTTTTTTTAAATGTATTCTTTCTTTTTTCTTTACGTTCGTTCTTTTTCAGTAAACAACTTCAAAATCAAACACATTTAAATAAGCATTTTTATAACAATAAGCGATATATATTATCGTATAAATATAACGTAAATATAAAAAAACTTCGTTATCTGATAAAATTTATGACGGCATATTTTATAACGGCACGTCGTGTACACGCGTAACGTGATAATATTCATCGTGAAGCGAAATTGGTATAATTGGTAGGTCAATAACACCGAAATGTTATTACGGACACAACGATAATAACGAGTGTGCGTCTAGCTGGATACATGAGACCTGCAAGCATACGTAACTAATTGACCCATTTAATCACACGAACAATGTGTAAAACGAAACGTTAAAACGAAACCTATCTGTGTCTCGCAGCAATTTGCTTTTGCTGGTGTTTGAATAATTTGTTTTTCTGAAAATTGGAGTGTGACGAGCGCAATATATGTTGTTTTATCATTCGAGAGTAATTGCTGTAATCCGTAATTGTTATACGCGTGAATTGTTACGAAAGAATTGATACGGAAGAATTTTGTTCACTTGGCATCTTAAAGAAAAAAGAAAAAAAAAAAAAGAAAGAAAGAAAACACAGTATATTCAGGACGTGCATAATTCAACACGTCGTTATCTGCAACATCCGTTAGGTTTACCATCGTAAGGACGTAAGAGATTTGCATTCATCCTCTCTATAATTAGCTTGATTAATCTTACTTGAACGTTTGATGGTAACTAGTGCTGGGAGCGTTTCCTACGTCGTTGGAATAATCATTATTGCGATCGTTTCGGGGTGATATACGGAGATCAGCCGATAGCGACGAGGTAAAATAGCGATCTCGTTGGCTACGGTAGATACGGTGGATTACGATAGCCGGCTATTTCGAATCGTTAACGCGTATACATGAAAATCCACAGTGTCCTTGTTTCCGACGTTTGAACACGCTCTACCCGTCCATAAATCAAGACCGATCGTCGGGTCGCCACCGACGTTGTGGCACCACCATTGCACCGTCGCGTCGCGTCGCCTCCGGTCGCCTTCGCGTGAACCGACCGACATGGTACAGCACCCCCTACCCTCCCCTCCCCTCCCCGTGCATTCGCATTCGATATACGTTCACGGTACTCCGCATTCGGGGTGGTGCACGCGAGGAGGGGCTCAGCAGCCTCTCGACTCCTCGAGGAATCCCTCGGGAGATCGTCGGAGTTTGTCGAGCAACTTGTTGCGGTGACGACGACGTCTGTGTGCCTGCCAGCCTGCCCGGACGGGTCGAACGTCAGCCGCGTCGTTACGTCATTGCACCGGGACGTCACATCGCGCCGCGCGTAGCGGTATTCCGATTCTGCGTTAACGATACCTGCCTGTCTAAATCTTATCTATGAAAGGAGAGCATGACGCTAGAGAGATGAGATACCGTAGTCCGATTATTCGAGCCACAATGAAACTGTCCATTATATTCGCGAAGGCAGATAATGGTGCACCTGTTAGCCATTATCCGTGCGAAATATGTCCGAGTAATGAAGATATGAACGAGGCATTGAGTAACGAACCGTGTGTGTATGTATATATATATAATAGCGTAATATCAGTACCGTTGACAATTAAATTAAAAAAAGATACGAAATTTTTTTCTACAATCCTTTGTTCTTCAAAGGATTCGATCGATTTGAAACTAGCTCCGCTTGAAAATTTAATCGTCATCGATTGATCGGTGGCAAGTGCGGTTTCCGCACGGATAATTTCTCGATTAAGCCATCGTTAACGATTCACCAAATGCCAATTTGTGGCAAAGAGATCGCGGACGTGGACAGCCCCGGTACAACCTACTTTGCCGCTTTGTAACTCCAAATTCTGCGCGTCGCGTATTCGCCGACGATCATTCACGGTAGTTCTCTGTTTCCGATAGTTAAACTCGATGTGCCTGCCTTACGCACATGACGTAAATCATTGGGCGCAATCTCGGTATCTCGCAATTTACGAGGTAAATGACCTCCCGCATCACGCCAGTTGCGAGGTCGGTCCGAGTATACAGGGTGATTTGAAAAGAGGGTTACGAACTTTAAGGCTTTTGCAAGGCTAAGTCTTAGTAAGATGGAGAATGGCTTAGCGTGAGCGTATTCCATAATACTCGAAGAACGGGCAGTTTCCCGGTGTTATTTCCATGGCAGGTGCACTGCATTATTTTCTTCCGTCGTCTCGCAATCTCTTCCAATTCTCCTTCGAGCGTAGAGATTCATGTTCCTCCGGAAATTCGTGGCTACGTTTGTGGCTTGTACACAACAAATGTTTATTTATGTCTGAATAATATCTTTTCATCAGTGATGAATAATATGATGAATAATCTGGAATATGGCGCCGATAAAATTTGACCGCGTAGGAACATTCAATACTATTAAATGAAAAAAGTTGAAGTGGAGGAAAGTAAATGATATGATGTAAAAAAAAAAGAAAGTTTTTGCTCTCATCTCGCGTAGAACTCCGTGGATAGAAAATAGGTCAATCTTTTGATGATTAATCAGATTTCCCGTCTCGATGCTTTTGTCGAGGAAAAATTATTTCAGTTTCCAGCAAGCGTATCGTTAAATACAGACCGAACTGCGATCATAAATATCAGGTTAACGTTATAAATAGCCTTATAAATGGCGAATTTAATTAATTTTACCGAGGTTAATTAAATTCGTCGGGATTTCTGTCGTATATTATTCATTTTGCCCGAATTTAATTAATTTTCTGTTAGATTTTTCAACGACCGAAATTTAAATGAAAGAAACGGGTGTTGCAAAACCTTTATGATTTGATAATGCATGACGGAGGCTTTCCGTTCTACGCGCTAAAATTCTTTGGAACATGTCGGCGGTCGTTAAGCTCGTTAATGAGTCGTCAACAAACGCGATGTATGGCGCATCTCTGTCAAATAGGTCATATGCGTTAAATGCACCGTTCGCCATGCGGAGGGCAGTCATGAAATATTCATCGCGACGGCGAAATCGTGACGTATTTATTTTTGGGCTCGTCGTCGAATCTCGAAAAAAAAAATCTGCCTACGTCATAACTCTGCACTCGAGAAGTGGAAAAACACGCAGAGAAATTCTTTTTTCCTTAACACTCGTTACATTGTTTTATGCTATAAGTTTTCAACTTGATTGAATTTATCTATTTTTCTAATTTATTCTGGAAATGCGTACGTGAAAAAAATATAATTTCGAATATTTTTCATGGACTCGAAAGGAATATCTTGATTACTGAATTTGAATTAAAGTTATTAAAAATAATGAATTGTCAATAGCTTTTGAATTATGAATGTTTAAAAAAATAAATGTTCTCGGATTAAGTCTAAAATATGAAAAAAATAATATATATTTCTTAGCGTGAATTTACTTTAGTTTGAATTTTAGTTAGTCGAGATATTTTATTTGCGTGTGTGTGTGTGTGTGTGTGTGTGTGTGTGTGTGTGTGTGTGTGTGTGTGTGTGTGTGTGTGTGTGTGTGTGTG
>Ga0157364_1002669_pt1 | contig 16830 bp, 5 predicted proteins | sample AttsexASBM2_FD_111476 | JGI IMG/M metagenome (GOLD analysis project Ga0157364, IMG submission 111476) | Fungus gardens microbial communities from leaf cutter ant in Ribeirão Preto, State of São Paulo, Brazil - Atta sexdens ASBM2 | ecosystem: Host-associated > Fungi > Mycelium > Unclassified ... | reverse complement strand
TATACATGAATTTTTTTTTTTTATATATATATATATATATATATATATATATATATGTGTGTAAATTCTAAAATTTCTAAGATTTCACATTCTAAAATTCTAATGAAATCTTACAAAATCTAAAAAAAATTTAAGATATTTTTAAAAATTATAAAATGAGAACTCTTAAAAACTTTAGTATCTTTCAAAATTCACATATATAGAAAATTCTAAAAAAAATTTCTTATTTCTAAAAATGCAAAAGAAAGAGATTATCTTATCTATATCTTTTCTTTTACAAGTTCCGAAAGGAAGAAGCATGCATTTTTTTATCTTGCTTAAAGTTTCAAAGTTGCATTGTTTTTCGCACATCTAGAACAACATAGAGCACGTTTATACCTGTACCTAACCTCACCGCAAATTGCTCTTAACGACTCGATGCGTGTCCAGCGTGACAGGTGTTTACAAAACTGACGATTATATCCATTTATTATTTTATTAATTTATTTTGAAAGGAAACAATGTGGGCACATCACCGTGCTATATAATTACAAATGATACCACGATCGTCACGATATTTGATATAATCGGCACATAAATATAATAAACATAATAAATGAGTTACTAACAGAGAAAGAGTACGGTGAGTCATGAAAAAAATTTCAGTTTTAACGCTTTAATTTTATCTTAGACATTTCACTGTATTAATAGAAAAGTGACACAATTTAAAAAAATTACCATTTTGAGGCAATGAAAGGAAATCGATTCTAAAGACTAATGTATTTTTGTGGAAAAACAATACATTTTCTATCTGATTCTGTACTGAAAAATAAGACTACAGGAACATCATACAAATGTATTAATGTAAAAATTTAATTAATTTTTAAATTTAATATTAATATATAATGTAAAATTTATGTAGCATTAAATAATATAAGGCTAAAGATAAATATTTTATAATTTTTATTCTGATATTTTGATAAAGATGACCTAATCCGAGGTCGAAATGTTTGGAAGTTATCCTTACTCAGATTAGCCAAGTCTGTAGAAAGCAGATTTTTTAAATGTCTGCTATATACTATGCCAACAAAATAACAAAATTAAATGTACATAATATTATTGATAGACTGCTAGAAAAAATTAAGAATCTACAAGCAGAAGTAAATGACAGACTGAAGAAAGAAACAGAGCAGATTTGTGTGTATAATCTGATAGTATATTGTCTACAGAAACCAAGCAGATCCTATCGACATCACATAGCTCTAGAATGTCAGCAGAAACGATCCTGCTTTGACACAATTTGATAGCAGATTGTTGACAGAAACCCAGCAGACATTTCTGCTGACATTTGACATGTCAGAACAGGATTTGCGTCGTTTTTGCTGACAATCTAGCGTCGGATAATGTCGGCAAGATCTGCTCAGTTTCTGCCAACAATTTACTTTTATATTATGTCAACAGGCTATGTTAACAGAACACAAGCTTTATGCAGATGCAGTTGATGAATGAGTAGACTGCCGTCATTTTCTGCTAGAACCTGCTAACAGTCTGCTAGAAGATTGCAGACTTTTTGTTGTCTGCAATTATATTATCATTATATATTAAGAATAAGTAGACTATTGCACATTAATATCTTACGTTGACTTTTATGCTCCTTGAATAATTATTATTTTTGAACAATATATTTTTGAACAATATATTTGTCAACATATAGTTTATATGAAAAAGCCATAACTTTGATCAGAGATGAAATTCAGATAATCCTATATAAAGTTGCAGTATTGGAATTTTGAAAACTCATGACACAGTTTTAAAGAGTATAATTGAAAGTAGAAAAAGATAATTTATTACTTCAGCTTATATCAAGAAAAGTTAATTATAATTACATATAACATATCAAAAAAATGTAAAAAAAAGTGAAGTTATGTAAAGATTCAGAAAGAATTTTTTAAATCGTACTGAAAGATTCCCTACTGAAAAAAATCATAATGTTGTTACATGATGAAATTATGTAATTAAAACATGTAAAAACATTGCCAGAATCCTACTCACAGATTATACAATCCTTTTCTCCCTCATAATTATCTTTTTTTCCTCTCTATACATCCCCCTCCCCTCTTTAATCTCACTTCCCACTATTTTCCAACATTAACTTTACTTTCTTTCTCTGAAAATCATTTTAAATTTAATTTGTCTAACAACATCGAAGATAAGAGACATCGATCTTTCTTTCATTGCATTGTCTATTTTCATATTATTTATTTTTTTGGACTGAACTTCTCAGCAAACGAGAATAGATTGAAATGAATTCAGATGAATTGAAATGGATTCAGATTTTCAGAAATATTGATTCACGAATGTTAAAATGCAATCCTGAATTTTTATTCATTTATAGGAATTGCATAGAGCATATCTCTATGCTTTTCTATCTAAAAAATCTAAAAATAATATTGATTTTTTCTGTGCATTGTGATACTGTTCAATGCAAAATTTTGAATAGGAAATGCAGTTTTTCAATCCCATTGCATCCAATTGAACCCAATTAAATCCAAAAAAAAGTATTCGCTATTTAAAACACATTCGGATAGAAAAAAATTTCAATCCATTTTAATCCATTCTTGTTTGCTGGATTATATTGTCTCATCAGATTATATTTTTCTGTCATTCTTATAATCTTACATTATTATATTTATTGTAGCTGTATGCATTATATTTCGTTCTGGACACCAATATAATCATACACCGACATTCTTTTACTGTACAATTTTACTAACAAGATGAAGATTTTTTAATTATTGATACCAGTTAGATGTGATTTTGACATTGCGAAATATAATTTCATTTGCCATCGACTGTCCGTAGTATACGTTTTTTTTGACAAATTCTAATGTATGTATTTTATGTATGTTACTGTTCAGTTTAACTAACAAGACGAAAATCCTTCTTAATTTATTGATCCAACAATTATATAGTTATTCAATGCAAAGTATATTTTCAATTTTCGATCGACTTTATGTTATGTTTTTTTACCGTTTAAACATGTTTTTGTAAATTGATAATGATCCGATCGTGATCGAAATGTTTGTTGTTAGCCGGCTATTAAATTTCATAATTAATTTATTAAGACTTTTTTTTTATTTTTCTACCAATTTTATAGGTAAATTTTCTAGTTCGTAGCCCTTTTTCTTTTAACTTGTTTTTTAAAACATGTAATTTACGTAATTGTTCCAAATCAATATATAATTTTCTTATATAATGTAATTTGAAAATTACATGATATTAGAAATAATTTTCCATCGTGTGATTTTATAGTTATCGAATTTTAAAGAATTGAATGATAGAAATAGAAGAAAAAAAGAACATATCATCATGTGACTTTTTAAAATACGTAATTTAAAAATTATACTCACTGATTTGGAACAATCCGTTACGTGATTTACATGTTGTAATTATATGATTTCATCATGCAACTGTGTGACGTGATTTTTTTTTCAATAGGATTGCTAATTATGAAATAAGAAAGTGTCACTTTCCTATTAACGTGACAATTTCAACAGAACTAACTTTTGTTATCAACATCTCAAATACTGATTGTTTACAGACTGTTGCTATTCATGCCGAAAGAAGTTCGACGGGAGCATCGACGAATCGCCTTCTGAGAGACCGAGGAAGTCATAGAGATGGACGTGAGTTCGTTGTTCAAGGCTAGCGTGAAGGCGGTGAATCTGCGAAACAAGGATCTCGGTACACCGGCAGCAGAGAGTCAACCGCGAAGAGCCAGGAGCAAGAGCACCTTCTGCGTGAAAGCACACGCAGTGGTCGTGCAGATCTCTAAACTGCGCGAGTTCCTGCTGGAGAACCGCAAGGCCTATCTGAACTTCTCCAACTATCTGTCCGCGGCACCGCACATGACGGATGCGGAGCGCGACGAGATTGATCTGGGTGCACAGCGGATAATGAGCACCTGCTCGCAGCTGGTCAAAGACTTGAAGCGAGAGATCGCTGCGTCGACGGAGATCACCCAGCAGAACATCGAGCATCGCGAGATCATGCTGCTGCTTATAGAGGACTACCTGAAGAACGTCTGTAAGATATACTCGGAGCAGAAGGCGATGCGCGTGAAGAAGGCCATGGAGATGCGAAGAATCTCCAGGCTGCAAGCAGACCAACCATCTGCGACGGTGACGAAAAAATCGGCTCTGAACGCAGTCGATTCCGCGGACGATAATGATACCAAAAACGGCTCGAACGAATCTAGCCCGATGAAGATCCAGGAGATCAATGGCGACATCAACACGATGACGTACGAGGAGGAATTGTCGGCGGAAGATATCCAGATGTTTGAGTCGGAGAATGAGCAGTTGTACAGCGAGCTGAACACCATGACGGAGGAGGTGAAGCAGATCGAGAGCAAGGTAGTGCATATCGCTGAGCTTCAGGAGATCTTTACGGAGAAGGTTCTGGATCAAGACAAAGACCTGGATAGGCTGATGACGACGGTGGTCGGATCGACGGAGAATGTGAAGGAGGCGAACGAGCAGATTCGCCAAGCGATTCAGCGGAATGCTGGCCTCAGGGTGTGGATCCTCTTTTTCCTTCTAGTGATATCGTTCTCGTTGTTGTTCCTCGATTGGTACAATCCATAAGTATTGATGAATCTCTTCAAGTTGCTCTTAAGATACGGGAGTGAGGAAAGGCGATGTACATTTACAAGAGATGTTTGATATAATCCGCAAAACGTATTTCTGTTATTATTTAAATTATTGAATTTTACGGATCGTATCAATTGTTACTTTCGTAAAAATGAAAGAAGAGACGTTAAAAAGTTGATAGAAAGAAAGAGAAAGAGAGAAACGTTTGCCAAAAAATATGTTGCTGTATTTTATCCCCGGACATTATTGTACATAATAGCTATAACTTACTATATGCAGGGAATAAACAAAATAATATGAATACCTAAGAAATATACGACTTATTTTATATTATTTTTATGAATAAAAGGTTGGCCCACCATTTGCCTTTGATGCACATCTTATATCTTTGTTGGAATAGAGTCATATAATGATTGAACAGTTAGTAATGAAATGTCATACTACTTTAGAAGAACATCTTTCAATTGCTTATATAAATAATATTAGAGGAGGAAATTTATTTATCACTCTATTTTCTAAAATTGTTCTCTGTTCTTTAAAATTTCAACATCTTTCTTGGCATGTAATCACTTGATTTAAATATTAAGTCATTTGTAGTTTTGAAGAGCAGATTGAGATTTGCTTCCTCCAATATCTTTCAAGCAATTAGAAGAGGTTGTTGTATTGTATTTCTCTGGTATTCACATATTATTTTGTCAATCCCCTGTACATATATATATATATATATATATATATATAATAAAATTTGTATAGTATATATTTACTTATATACAACGCATCTTCGCACATGTGCACGTACAAAAATTCGGTAATTTACTTCAATAAAACTTAGTAAAAGTTTTGCCAATTACGTTTCAATATCGTGTCCATCAAAGTAATTTTTATCTTTCATAAAAATATTCTCTTAAGACTTCTGTTTTCTCTCGCCGCAGTTGTAACGAATTATGACAGATCAGAAGCTGATCGGAAATTTGTTCTTACATCATTTTTCTTTATGTAGAAATGTCTTATATTTTTAGAGAGAATGAATATATACTATCGAATGAATGCGAAAAAGTTAATTTATCTTAAATTTGATAATTTACATTGTAAAGAAACAAATTCACCTCGTTTTGGATCTCTCATATAATTCCACGCGTGAGAAAACAAGAGTCTTATGTCTGTTTCTATCAATGTAGATTAATTTTGATCTCGATTGAATTCTTCATCTTTTTCTGATTCTTAGGACCAGAAAAGAATGAAGAACAAATTGAACCAAGATTAAAATTAATACATTGATAGAAACGAGCATTAATATCGTTAAATGAGATAGATCTAATAGACATGTAAACGTGCCCGTTTATAAAAAATCGATAGAAAGCGGAGTAAGAATTTATTGATTTCACGTCGTTTCCTCGAGAATATCGGCTACATTGACTAAAATCAATTTCGTTTCTTGTCTACATATAAATGCAATTTGACACGGCACCATTATGCTTGAATTATCGTAAAACTACGATTTCTTAAGATGCTTTACGACGAGGATTCATCTATGTCATGTATAAAACTGACCTGCGGTTTCCGCGCACACGTCTATTTTTATACAAAATCTTACAAAAGTGTAAAGCATTACACGTATCCTCGTACGAGGATGAATTGCCATATAAAAATGCATGAATTATATTGATCAGTCATATCAAACATACAAATATAAGATAGAAAGAATAACTTGGGGGGTGTGTCCTAGAGAAAATATAGTGTAGATAATACATCGTGTACGTTCTAGCATTCCAGAAACTATTAAAAATATTATAAAAAGAAGGAATTCGAAAAATATCAAGATTTACGATTGTAAAGTTATCCTTTCATCTCTTATTGTAATACATGGAAGGCCAGAAAAAAAAATGGAAAAAACTTGGAAAACAAAAGAAAATATATTCTAGTAGCCACACTGATCATAGGTGACTCACGATTATAAAAACAACAGCTTTCTAATTAACGAAAACTCCTAATTTGGTATACAAGTATATCTGTAACGTGGATGGTTTTGTGGGCAGAGTTTGCCTTCGATTATACACTGAACAACCCACGTGGTGGACAAGATTGGAATATTTAATTGAATCGCCTTCTTCTGTGCCCACGATGGACACTTCCAATTAGACACGACTACAGTATCGGCAAAATCCGTCTCCATTGCATCTGGAAAAAAAAAAAAAAAAATTTCATAAGCTTTTCTATTAATCGTAATTTTGAGATAATACACGCGTGTGAAACAATTTTATTTGAATTTCTACACATTTAATAAACTATATACAAGGTACGTCACCAAAATCCGGACAAATCGAACAATTTCTTTAAACAAAATGTTTTTAATGAAAAATTAAATATTACAGAAAATCCTTTTACATGGCACTTGGGGGATTTCTGTAGAGCACAATTATTTCCCCATATATTCCCCATTAGCTTGAATGACGGCCTCTATTCTTAGTCTGAAGCGTTCGCACGCACGCTATAATGTAGTGCTGTCCATGCCGATGAATGCTGCCTTAATAGTGATCCTTAATGACGTCACATTGGGATGCCGAGACTTGTTTATGACCCCTAACTACGCTACCGTAGTAGTTCAAGAGATTTAAATCTGTTGGAAAGCCGAAATGGGAGCCGAGACGAGCAACTCGACTTGTTCTGGCAGCCTCAGGAAGTATCTGTCGTATCTTTATGTATATGATTTATATCGAAGGTCCTCCTCGGCAATTCGATGCATTGTTGGCTCCCTTACACCAACAATCAATAATTTTCGCAACGATTGCCCTGGGTCATTCGAAATCAGCGCTTGAGCCCTTTCAATAACTGCGGAGGTTCTCGTGGTGCGTTCTTTCGAGTGACTCTTCCTCGCTGGCATACTGAAATCTTCGTTGGACTGTTGTCCGTATATTTTGCCACATCATAAACGGTTGGTTTCGGATATCCAAAGAACCGAATTATTTCGTTGCTGAGCGCCCAGCGCGAAGGCCTTCGATGACGCGGCTCTTCGATCGACACTCCGCACTTGATTTCAATATCGCGGCCATGTTGAGAATATGACTGTTTACTAGAAGCATCAGGCTTTCTCGGACGCCAACAACAATCTCTGGCGGAGGCATAATATAGCGGAAAATTTAAATTGAATTTAAATTGATTTGTCCGGATTTTGATGACGCATCCTATATATTTTTATCTTAATATTATACGTATATCGGTAGCTGCTGAATAATAAATTTGCTTTAAAGAAACTTATTGACGAGTTGATCTTGATGATGAAATAAAATACCTGGATTCTCTGCGATTATAACTACCGCGCCCGCGTGCTCGCAGACTTGTCGCCAGAATGTGGCAAACTGTGGCAAATTGATGGATGCCAGACTAGGAATTATTACGACGATTTCTGACAACGGTTTCTTTGTATAGGCATCATGCCCTTCTACGTAAGCTTTTCTCTGCAAACTCCAGCCGTTTGGAAGAGCAACCTCCGCCTTGTTTATGGTCCTTTTCTAAAAACATACGATAAAATGTGAGACTGTTATTCGTGACGCAATTGTTAGCAATTTAATCAAATACAATAATAAACGAAATCATGACATACGAAAATATTGCAAAGAAACATTGAAACGAGATTATGAAAGAAAGATGTATAATAAAGATATAAAGTTTATTCAATAAACTTTTTAAATAAAATTTACTTTAATACTAAATAGCGTTATCTAGATTTATTAGAACAACATTGCCTAGATTTGTAATTTTGATTATATTTGTTTAAGATGGTTCTTTAAGTGCTAAAAATTTGAGGTGCCTTCCTAAGACTCACCCAAAATTACAAATATCTATATAATTTGGATAAAATATTAAAATTACATGTATAGCTTAATGAAATAGGAACATGATAGTGAATCAAGAGCAGCTTCATCAAATGAAAACAAGATGACATGTTTATGTTTACTTTTCGAGATTAAATTTGCAAGTTTATAGACGTAAATATCTTTCCAGAATAGCCGTTGACTACTACTACTTTTTTGTGACCATTAAAATCGTAATTTTTTAAACTATTATAATCTCGTTTTTGAAAAAAATCTATGGATTTGTCCAGTTAAAGAAGTTAGTTAAAGAAGCAGTTCTGAAGAACCATTTGTTTGCGGCAAACATCTTGGCTCAGGTGCTTTTATCTTGTATATTTTTGAAAGTGTTGCCAACTTAAACTGGGCCTTGAGAAACATATACTGTCCCGCGGTTTTATATGATCCATCCGTTCGTCCTGACGCGCGTTCGTAACGACGTAGACGCAGGCGCTCGTTCGGGTGAGCATTTCATTCTTCCGTTTTTTTACACATTTTTTGCTCTGGCCGTATTGACCTCTGTGATCTACTGGAGGCAAAAGCCATAATAAAAGAAGAAGCTAAAAAAGCGTCTTATTTGTCTAAGTTATATGTGAAAGATATTATATTTTCAATTTTTTTTCTCTCGTAATTCATCGTTAATCTACCGTAGAATTTTGCACATGTCAGTTTCGATAGTTCAACTACAATTATATAAAAAAATTAGACATTTCTATGATAACTCAAATTACTAAAGAATCATTTTAAGTCTATAATCTTCCTTTTTTTTATTAAGAAAATGGAATGGTAATTATGAATAAAAGGATAAAGAAATAATAATCTGTTTTGAGAGAGAAAGAAAGAGAAAGAATCCGTATTTTATTTACATTAAACAGGTAAAGAATTAATGTAGAGAATAAGGGATCTCGCGCTACCTCTGAACAGCATCTGATGATATATTCGTGATTGCATATTTTGATGCCGGCCGATAGACATAATATGTTCTTTGCTGTGGTATTTGGCACGTTCGTGATGAGTATTGTATTTTCGTACTCGTTTTCTGGTATCTTCTCGAAATCCTCATAGATCTTCCCGCCACCTGCTATGATCTGCTCGTGAAGTCTTTCGCGTACGAAATGTCGCTTCACCCAATCATCCTCGTAGTCTGTTTCGAGATCTGTTTCGGTGGCTTCCGTTTCTGTATTCGACCCAGCGTTGGTCTTCGTATCCTGATACCTGAAATGATGCAGAATGAATTAGTGAATAATGAAGAATTCTTAATTTAAACAAAAAAGAATAATGCTTTGTGTCTTAAGAAAGGTAGCTGTATTTTGTTCATTTTTTAATATTTTTATATTATTACAGTGGCTGCCGAAAGTTTTCGGCCAACATATAATTTTACGATTATTTTTGTTAATTTGTTTTCAATTTAAATTATAAGTTAATAAAATTCTTTTAATCAATTTAAGAACATGATATTTAAGTATTAGAATACTCCATCTAATGTGATCACCCGTTTTATCTTAATGTTATTCTAATTATTCTGCATCTAAAAGTATTGGAAATGTCAAAAATCGATAGTTTAAATCGTAAAATATTGATAATATCTGTACCTTAATACTTTTATCTGTAGAATAATTAGAAGAATCATATTATATAAAAAAAATCATAGAATTTTATTTAAAAATGTCATGGCTTCCATAAAAAATTAATTTTGTCATTATTTATGTTTCATCAAGCCAAACAGTTCTGTCTGAATTCTGAATATATTTTGATTCGACTCCTTACTCTGCAAAAATAAAAAAGGAGTGTCATGTTAAATGAAACACCTGTTAAAAACATTAAATACTTGTATGCTAGATCTTTTAAAGATTCTTCATCTGCAGCAATACAATAAAATTACTCACTGAGCTCATTTGGCAGTCTCACTGTATATTTTTATTTATTATGTTAATTCCTCGAGTGTCTAGCATTAATTCTTACTACAATTAAGACTTTTCCGTTCATTTGCCAAATGAATAAGTAAAAGATACCTTTCCAGTTTCTCTAAGGGTATGCAAGTAAGGATGAATGACGTGCCCTTGAAGATGTTGGAGTTCGTAGGGATCGGACCAAGAGTAGCAATTATTTCTGGGTCCTCCTTCTTCTTACTACGTGATTTACTCTTGTTCCTACTTTGCGGTCCTTTCGTGATCTGTTCAAACGGCGTGCCAATTATCTCTCTCTGTATTCCCATCAGAGCATATTCGTCCTCTGTTTTACTGCGAGTCGATTCGACATTTGAATCGCTCGACATTCCCTCGCTTTCCGACAATGCCTTTTCCGTCTTCAACTTGACGGATATGCCGGACACCGAGGGTTCCAGTTTGATTTTACTGATAGAGGTGCTCGAGCCTCCAGCGTTGTTCCTGGACTTAGGAGTCGAGGAAAGTGGTGTGCCGATTCTCTTGGAGCGTCGTTTGCCGTCAACTACGTTATCCAAAGTCACCTGGCCGAGCGCCTTCGGCGTGCTCGGCAGAGAACTCTTACTTATGGTGTCCACTTCTTCCTTTAACACCTGCGCCTGATCAGCAGACAAGGAAATGTTCTGTATTTGTACGCGCAATTTCTCGCCCTCGTCAGTCTCCACCGTGTAGTACGTGTCGCCGTTGGTCGACGTTTCAACATCGATGATGATGCCGCAAGAACCATAATCATCGGTCTTTGTAGTCGCGTATACAGACAGACCCTTTTTCAGAATCTTTGGTATCGGTATCACAAACTCAGGTATGAGCGTCTTGCTCTTGCCGTCGTAGAAATTCACCTTGTACTTGGCCTTCAGTCGATCGCTCACCGTGCCAAGATAGTAGCTGTTATCTGACCATTTGGCGAACACGTTCTTACCGATTAGCTCGTCAGCCAACATGCTTCGCGGTGACTTCGCCTGAGTGTCCACATCATTTACCAGCCGCTCGTCCTCCTCTATCTTGCTTTTCTTTTTGCTCGGTGTGTCGGTTTCCATGGCGTGCAGAGTCGGCTCATTTGGAATATTTTTGGCATCGTTCTCGCCGTTAATCTGCGCGGTGATTGATCTCGTCAGTTTGCTTCTCGGTCTCTTCGCAGCTTTGCCGCTCTTTTTTGTGCTCTTTGGCGTGACAGTTAATTCCACCTTCAAACTCGTGAGATGATCCGACGGCGTCGACGAACGCATATTGATCTTTTCCAAGTGATGATGATGATGATCGTCCAGTCGCTCGTTGCTTACATTTACGAAAGTATCGAGAATCCCTGTGGGGGCTGTAACGGCGGAGGTATTACTGCTTAGTTCCATGTTTGCGTAATTCAGGACAGTCGTTATGAGCAAGCGGTGATTCTTCCATTCGTGCGTCAAACGATCATAAGTCTCATCCAACGTCTGTTTGTCCGCCACTGTTAATGGAATGTCCTGGGAAGATTTCTTCGTGTGCTTCGGCAGACCCGTTGGCATCGTGAAGAGATGTCTAGTGTTCTTAGCCATTTTAAAAGCCAAAGAAGCAGCGCTGGACCCCGAGCTTGAAGATGACATCATGGACCACCGGGATGGAAAGAGTTGATATAACTGAGGATTGCTGTTCACGGAACCAGGCGATTCCTTGTTGTCGGAAATATCTGCCAACGAGGACTGACTGTCTTCATTCTTTGGTCTGCTCGACTCGATTACAGGTTCGCACTGCACCATAGTCAACTCTTTCCTCACGAACTCCTTCGTGTTCTCGTCCATATGTACTAAACACTTGAGCTTCACGTAGACACCAATCTCTCGCTCTTCCTATAATAGTATAATAGTGTAATAGTATTTTCTCAGAGTTGGGAAGCATTACTTTTTCCATTACTTTTTGTAATAAACATGACATTATAATTTTTTATAACTAAATGTTAAAGTTGTGCCAAGGTTGGAAAAATCGACTTTTCCAGCATAATCTTAGAATTTAATTATAAAAAATTGCAATGTCACTATCAAATTATCTATTATAAAAAGTAATGGAAAAGTAATGCTTTCCAATTCTGTATTTTCTCATGTATTTATATGCACTCTCAGAAAAGACTCTGCATTTATCATATGGAAAAAGTGACTTTGATTAGCATCTTGTAATCTATAAAATATCACAGTTTCCGCGAATTTGACTCTACATAGTTACACTTTCTATATGATTAATATGATTCTATATGATTAATACGGAGTCCTTTTACAATGATTTTTTATCACAGTTTGCTTAAACTGTAAACTGTATAAATTCAAGAAATATTATTAAGTACAAAGAACTGGCTTGATTATATAGTGTTTTCCACTCATGTATGTGAAATTTTTATGTAATATTTTATGTAATATTTTATATCTTCATTTTTTATGTAGCATAAAAACTATATTTTATTATTTCACAGTGTTGATCCAACTGTCCGTTTGTCTATTCATCCAATTGTCTGTAAAATAAATTTCTCATAACTCTTTCAAGTTTTAGCAATAGATACGCAAGAATTTTAGTTTCATCAAAACAAAATGAATCAAATCAATTCACGTAAAAAGGTCAAAAGTCAAGATCAATTTTAATGAAGTTCTTATAATAATTACAGATTTTATGTTACTTAATATTATAATTACTATTCTAAAACATTATCAATTTATTAATAAATTCATGTATCTTTTATCACAAGGTGATGCACTTAAATTGAACATTTTGAATATTTCGCTTATTTTTAATGATATAAAAAAATATTTCAAATGAAAGTGTAACGGTTTTGAGGAGGATATATTTGGTTACGTTATTTTTTTTCTAAGTGGAGGTTTTAAAAAGATACGATGATCTCCACTCTTTTATGGAATGTAATTTTTGTTTACATAATATGATTCCTCTAATTATTCTGCATAAAAGTATTAAGATAGAGATATTAAAAACCTAATAATTTAGATATTTCACATTTTATTCTGACATATTTAACATAAAATATCTCGTAAACTATTTATTTTTTAGTTACTGTATTCTATTAAAGGAATCATATTATCTAAAAAAAAAAAAATCACATAATTCCATTTAAAAAAAATGGAAAGAAGTGATCTTTATATCTATCTTTTTGACTTTTCCACCAGAAAAAAAAACGTGATCAAAATACGTTTCCCTCGAAATCATTCCACTTTCATTTGAAACATTTTTACATATCATTAAAAATAAGTGAAATATTCAAGATGATCGATTTAAGTGGACCACTCTGTATAGTAAAATTGTATATGATAGACAGAGTATCTTTATCAGTCACTCACCTGCTTTGTCTTCCCCAGCATATTGTTATAGAACAGATCAGACTTGTTCTTCTCCTCCACGTTAGATGTTTCATGATCGCTTATGCTGATGAGTTCGATGTTGTCTACGTTTTTAGGCTCGAAAGAGATGCTTTTGATGTCATCTACCTTCTTCATATTATGCGCGGTAGTTGTCGCTGTAGCAGGCAGAAACTGTTCCTCACTTACGGAGAATGTATCAGAGTCCAAACTCACGGTCGTGTCGGCGTCGCTTTTCTTGGACTCGGTGCTGCCGTTCACTAGTCTCTTGTCTGACGATTTCGACTCCTGGGATGATCCGCTCTCCTTATAACTGCTCTTGTTCTCGTAAATGCCCTTGCCTTCGTAACTGCTCTTACTCTCATAACTGCTCTTTCCCTCGTAACTCTTGTCCATGACCTGAATCTCAGAAACCTCGATCTCTTTCTTCTCTAACAAATTCAAGATCTTCTCGCCATCCTCGTGCGAATCATCAATCTGAACAACTTCCGGTTTCTTTTTCATACTCTGACGATCGTATATCACCTCGGTCGACGAATTCAATATCTTTTCATCGTCGTCATCAATCTCCACTATTTGTGGCTTTGATTTACTATCAATGGTTCGGTTAATGTTCTCTATTGATATCAATTCTACGCTGCTTCGCGACTTGGTTTGTGAGGACGGGATCTCTTTGTCGTTCTCGTCAACAGTTTTCTTAAACAATTTGACGCAGTTCGACTGATTATTTTCATCGGATATTGTTTCTGTATCTTTTACAAGCTCCGGCTCATCTAATGTTCCGACTTCGGATTTTTCTATTATAGCATTCGTGGAAGTAACATCTTTTTCGATCGACACATTATTTTCTTCAAGAAAATCATTTTCGTTTGTGGCATTAAAGTTGACGGTGATACTATCATTATTGCTGATGTCTGTAAGTTTTGCAGAGACATTCAAATTCTCATCTTTTCCCACGTCCCATTTCTCGTCCTGCTGATTTGTCTGCTCGGCATGATGCTCCTGAACCTTGTCGTCATTTGTCGTTTCTGCTGTGTGTTCAGTGAGAGTCTTCAGAGTGTTCTGAGTAAATTCTACAGCTGGCTCTTGGGTCTCCTCTATTATAACATTCTTGTCTATATTTTTGAATAAGTCCTGGTAAGAATCATCAGATCCACAAGACTGACGACTCTCCTCCTCCAATCGCTTGTGAAGCTTTCCTTCATCCTCCTCACACATTTTAGGGATCTTGGCAGATGGTTCGTCAAATGAACTAGCTTTACGTTTCAGATTAACGTCGACACTGCCTATTTTTCTGAGTGGCGAATAACTCTGAGGAGGCGTACCTTGGATAATCTCATCCTCGTCAAAGAGCTCATCTTTTTTCTCTGACTCGCATAACTCGCTGGATACGTTCTCCGTAGTCCTTTCAAGTCTGGCATCGCTTTCGATTACTTTTTCATCTATGATAGATTCGTCTTCTTTATCATTTGCAGTTATTATCGCGTTACTCTCTTCCATTTGCAATGTTTCTGGAATTGGTTTGGAATGGATTTGTTGTGCATCCACTTGGTCATGATTGGTCTTTCCAGCCTGTATTTGTTTTAACTTCTCTACCATACTTTCATCTCCTTCAGAATCGACAAGACGAAAATCTTGACTCTCGTTCAAGTTTGTCTCTTGAGTCTCGCTAGTAACTTTCAAGCTTTCATTGATACCTTCATAATGAATCTCCTGCATGTCTGGTTCCACAGGGCTAGACATTTTTAACAGATCGTTACAAGTGTTCTGAAAATAAAATATAAATTAATGTAAATTATAATACGTAAACGTTAGAAAAATAAAATCGTAAACGCCTAAAATAATATTGTCAAAACTACAGAAATGTTATTTGCTCTAAAAAAAAATTGCAATTTGAATTTTAATTTGAAAAATTAATGATGAATTTGGTCTCTTGCATCATGCTAAAGTATGTTAAAGGCTGCTTTATATGAAGTATCTAAACGTAGCATAATATAATCAATTTTGAATAAAATAAATGAACATCTAACATGAAAATATCATTATAGAGTATTTCATCGTTGAAAATATTTGGTATCCTGATGAAAATAGAAATCGGAGCACAAGAATGTAATAGATTTACAATAGTTTTAAACCTTAAGCCATAAGAAATGGATGAATCATAGTCGATTATTCTCCTTGAATTCGACTGTAATTTCAAATCAATTTCTTATGCGACTTAAGGCTTAAAAGTAACGTCCATTACAAGTGTTACTCTCCCATTACGTTCGACTTACGCGCTGATTTTTATTTTCACCAGGATAATTATTTAGTTGAAAGGAAATTTCTTTTTTTTTTTCCAAAATTTTGAAAACCTCAAGTTAGTTTGATGAAACTTTCTATATATTTAAGTTTCTGTATATTTAAAGTTTCATGAAAACGCAAATCTCGCGTGTGTGCAGCGGATGTTTATAACTTGTTTACATTGCTTGCATCTTTTGCACTCAGCATTTTCGCTCTCTCTCTCTCTCTCTCTCTCTCTCTCTTCAATGTTCGATATTTAGCTCTCTCGTTTTAAATAGAAACATTTTTGGAGTTTCAAGCAAGGCGAACAGACTTAATGGCGACGAAAGGTTACGGCGGGAACGTCTATGTCTCTCGAGGCGAAGCAAGCCAGTGCGGAACGAGAGACCGGATGAAATCTGGGAAGAAGTAAACGCGTGCGACATCCGCATCGGGTCGCCGGAATGGACCAGGGGACCGTCTTCACCGCGAACGCGAGATATCATTACATTGGCTTACGTTACCGCGAGGGAATGATTTCGCCGGTCGCCTGAAATGAGAAGTCGGCGAATCTCCCCTCTCGAACTTCGGTCATACCTCTGGTGGCACGCGTGAAACGGAATACTCCCGCACGGAACAATGCGAGATGCATCGAGAGAGCCGAATGCCCGTGAAGTAACTGGCGAATACTGTTCTTCTCCTCTTTATTCTTCCTCTCCTTTAATGTTGTTCGTCAGACGGTACATGAGAGAAGTGACACCCGCCATATTTTCGCACACGGCGTGGCTGATGGCTCGCGGGAACAGCGAGCAGCAGG
>Ga0157364_1002668_pt1 | contig 16832 bp, 8 predicted proteins | sample AttsexASBM2_FD_111476 | JGI IMG/M metagenome (GOLD analysis project Ga0157364, IMG submission 111476) | Fungus gardens microbial communities from leaf cutter ant in Ribeirão Preto, State of São Paulo, Brazil - Atta sexdens ASBM2 | ecosystem: Host-associated > Fungi > Mycelium > Unclassified ... | reverse complement strand
TTTTTATTTTTTTTTTGTGTGTGTGTGTGTGTGTGTGTGTGTGTGTGTGTGTGTGTGTGTGTGTGTGTGTGTGTGTGTGTGCGCGTGTGCGTGTGCGTGCGTGTGCGTATTCGATGTAAGCATGTATTTTAAAATGCATATATCACTGAAAAAAAATATTAAACAATAAATATTTACTTAATAAAAAGAAATAATAGTTAAATCAAATTAATGATTTTTGTATCATATAAATATATGTTTATATTTAGTAAATATTTACTTAGAATTATTCAAATAAATATTTCTTAAAATTTAATATTTCTTTAAGTGCGGAAATTTTGATTCTTCAAGTATTTGTTCGCATTATCTAAATTACTTAAAATTCTAAACAGAATCTGAATTCTTTGTTGCATTTGTATAAAATAGTTTATTTTTAATTAGTTAAAAGACGTCTTAAATAGAACGATATACTTAGAAATACGATATTTCAATTTCGAATAATTAACGTTCAATTTTTTTCGGAACAGTCTGACAGTATACAGAAGTAATTGCGAAAGTATCTCGGAAGTTATTAACGTGGAATAAAGTGCGGACAGTTTCTTTCCTCTTGTCAGAGTTTCTGCAATTGGCAACTCATTCCAGAAGCAATATTTCGAGAAGAGCAAATAAATCACGTGCGTGTCTAAGATATTTATCGTTCGCCTTTATCGATCAAGTTATCTCCGCTAGATTGAAACGCGCGAGATAGTGAGATTTAATCGTGAATATTCTCGCGCCGAAAGGATGACGATATATTTTTGCATGCATAGGTTTGCATGCATAAGAAGCGTGATGCGTTTAAGTGTCGATGCGTAAGAGCGCAAAGTAGTAGCGGAATACCGCGAACGGGCACAACCACAACACGATGATATAGCCAACTCAACTCAACTCAACCTGTCGGCTGAACGCCACTACTCCGCGTTTATGCGCGCCGATCGATATTGAGAACTCGTCTTAATGACTGGCACACACTCGTACCGCAGGATCGCTCGTCCTTGCAACCCGCAGGATCCTTGCCCCTTGCACGCCGCCGTGAGTTGCGTCAGTCGATCGTCCGTGTGCCTCTTAACTCTTTCTCGGTATATCACTGTCGACAATGTCGGCGCGCACCTGTGTGTGCATAAATAATTGTATGCGTGCGTATATCATTTATCGCGACAAACGTAAGCGAGAGAAACGTAAGAAAAACACCTCACAGGATTCGCTGACAAATCGCGATTAACTCACGAATAACAATTATAACTCAAAGTAAGTCTGCATGATGGATAAGTCTTCTTATCGTACACAGAACTCATTGTAAACAGTGCTCATTAGATATTCGCTTCGATTATATTCTATTAATAACTAGATTAATGCTTCACGAACAATATGATGTATTGGCGTCTTGCGTCGTATTTTAAATTCGGAATAAATTACTGAGACGCAAAAAATCTCTCATCTCGCAGACAATCTTGCTCGCAAAACGCATCAACAACACATATACCGTGTGCTTGATCTGTAATCAGCGTTCAATTAAGTGCTTGGGAAATGTCTGTGATTGCTATGATTATCGTGTCACTTTCCAGTCGAGGAGTGCGCTTTATATTCAAAGTAGGTCGCGGAATGGAAATAATCGGGAGTAATTAAAACCTAAGTGGCGGTGTTTACGATATTATGCCACATTTCTATCCTCGATGGACGTTCTGTCCACTCGAACAAACGTCGTTCAAGGCGATTCCCGATTTCTCGAATCTATGAATGATTGCAGGTGACGAGCAATATCGAGGCGCCGGTGGCTCGAGCAGCGGAAGTCCACCAGCAAGTCTTTTGGTGGTTCCTCAACCACTCACCGTAAAACCTTCTCATCCGTCGCATCTAAATTCCCATCTTGGTGGACCTCATTCGCATCCACCGAGGAAGTACCAATGCAAGATGTGCCCGCAGGTAAGTTCAACCAGTCGACGCGCTTACGTTACGTATATTCAGCGTCGTACATTCAGCTTTAGGCACATCTCTACATATAAATCTCTATTCACTGTATCTCCATTCTTAGCAGTGTGTATACTATGTGTTAATCCGTGAAATGTACAGCCAATCTAAGTACGTTTTATCTAGGTACTGATTTTTCAATGCATTCAACTAATATGTAACAAGCGTTATTAGTTGCTTTCCATTTGCACACAAGTGAAACTGAGTCTGAAGTGAGCCGAGTATTTCATACTCAGATTAATGACGTCATTATTTGCTTACTTTGGTAAAAAGTTATCACATGTTTGAACCTCATTTTTAAAGTGAGTTTACGAGACTCGTTAAAGCATATGGTCTCGATTTTGTACAGATTATAGTCTCACGTCCGTTCAACGCTCTGAGACGTAACAACAGACAAAAACTCAGTTAAATCTCACTTATCAGAATGCAAAAGGAAAACACGCATTCAACTGAGTTATGACGTTACAAGTGAGAATTATTTGAGAATCGATGTAAATGGAAAGCAACTATTTGGGTAACAGAATATGCTTTTAGAATGACTAGAAAAATGTTTTATTTAGCAATCATTGAAGCCTGTAACCATCCTTTCCATACGACCATATAATACCCGAATAGTGGAACAAAAGCTACAGGAAATCTTTTGTAAAGGTAGTTAGAGTAAATTCCTTTTTTAAAGTTATCCTCGTTTTTTTCCTTCAGCCCTTTCTTCTAAAGCGTCCCTTGATAGATAATATAATTTATGAGAATTAATATTAATATGTTACTCTAATTTACTGCATTTTCATGCTTTCAATATTTCACAAATATTAAGGGTAAATTAGTTCTGCTAGTAAATGCTGTAACACGCTTTGTGTGTAACATGCTTTAAACACGTTTCAACAAAGAAGACTTATTCTCATTATAAAAGATTTTGACAAATATCTTTCTTGTTTTCAAGTAATGATACCGTTATCTCTATAAATCCTGAATATTGATAGCATCTTAAAACTTTTAGTCTTTTTCTTATTTAAAGAAGAAATATTTTCTTGTAAATTCATCGTGAGTCTCCTTCTAGACGTTTGTGCATGGAGATTTTTTTAACCTTTTTTAAAAAATCGTTGAATCTTATTATTGATATGTTCCTTTTCTTTCTTCCATCCCTCATACTTGTTTCCGATTTTTCATGGTTCTTTATGATCGATTAAAATATCCGTACTGTGAGATCTAATATAAATGCGTTTTTATGAATAACTTTAGTAACTTTTTCTGATTTAATACTAGGATAATATTTTTGTGTAACGATATAAATAACGCTATAATTTTCACTTATAAAAATAATCAATATTTTAATGCGTACTTGTTTTTATTATGTAATTTCATTATATTATTGTATAATACATATAATTTTTTTACTTTTTTGGTCACAAAATAAATATTTGCAATATTATTATGATGACACTAAAAGAGAAAAATATTTTGATATAACAGAGTACGCATTAAATTTTATTTTATTGAAATAAATTTTATTTTTTATTAATTTGATAATTCAGACGTGTGACGGCATATTGAGCTATCAATGAAAAGATATTCTCGGAATATTATAATCTGATAAATATGGATAATATTCACAATGAACTTACAATACGAATATTCTTCTTATTGAGAGCGGAAGAGTATTTTGGAGTCAAGACATCGAAGACTTCACTGAAATAATTAAAGGTTGTAACAAATTGATATCATTTTCAGTGCTCACAGATTTTCCTAGCTTTCATATTTGATTGGGATTTTTCCAACGTAAAGATGCTTCTATCTTACAACGTGCGGGACATCATCTTATTATTAATGTCTGTTCAAGGGAAGATTTGAGAAAGATCTTGAAACTTCCATCAAAGATGCAGCATCCTTTTGCGGCTTTAAGATTTCGGTTGCGCACTGCAAGGGTTCTTATGACGAAAAGACCTGACCTCGAGAAAATTTCTTACCGCCACCAAGCCGTGATGTTTTCCGTGCCCGTTCGGCCATACGTTCGCAGGTTGACGATTTATGTCCCCGATGATGGATTTCAGTTTCGCAAATTCGTTAACGTGCGCTTTACGAGCCGTTTAGAGACAATCGTTAAAGTTTACAGCTTTCCGCGCTTTCCGCGATAATTACTGGCGAACGGCGGTGCCGTTGTATAGAAAAAAAAAAAGATAGTGCGAGACGAACAAGAAAGGGAGAGAGAATGACAGAAAGACAGAGAGTGAGAGCTAAGAGGTTCGAAGGACGCGGCGCGTGACACATTCTATGAAGCGAATCGTTAAAACCTAATGATATTCACTGAACGTCTATACAGAATAGGGCAGATTATCATACACCGGAGATCGGCAAAGTACATCGGCGCGGCGTGGCGTCTGTCCCATTTTACAGGGAAGAAAAAAACGGGGCAAAACACAAAACCCGACGATTAAAACTAGTTATTGCACGTATGTATCTGCCATGTTAGATACAATGTGACATGGACGGGGTTAATTTGTCACGGATCGAGAGACATCGCGCGTCGAGAAAATCCCGCAATCTCCGCCTGTCCGTTATCTGAAATATCTCAATGAAGAACTTTTTTTTTTCTTTTTTTAGATCGGCTGTATGCGTGTGCTATGTGCGTGTATGTATGTATGTACGTGCGTGATTTATTCCGTTAGGCGTTCTCAGAAGGAACGGAAAGAGACAGAAGAATAATCGTTAAGGTGCGGACCGATCTGCGCGGCACGTCGCTCATTAACGAAATTAGTAAACGAACAAATTCTAAATTCTACATAGAAATTACAACCGCTTCGTTAAAGCTATTTCAATAATTAATCGAGGCCAGCTCTTAATCGCCCGGTCTTATCGCTGGTTGACGCCGGTTAATAAAATAATAACTTGCGTGTCCGGTTGCTCCTCACTTTTGGTCGTTATTGTGTGTTCCGTTTAACATTAAAATTATATCGTAGTGTTATAATTACAACATTGTCTTTTATTACCGCGCAAAATGATCTGTCATGTATAATTAAGTGTGTAACAAAAATATTCCGATTAGCTATTTAATTTAAAGGAAAGATAATACCCGTAGGATATTACATTTTATTAAACACACATTGATATTATTTTTTGTAATGCTTATTATTGATAATATAGGAAATGACTTTCTGAAAATACTTTTAAATATTATAAAAGCATTTATATATTTACTTTTCAGTAATGATTTCGAAAATTTGTCTTACCGTTTATTATACTTTACAACTAAGATACTTTTTTTATGAGCAATATTTCGATAAATATTTTACGAATTTTGAGTAGAGTTTGCTAAAGTAACTCCTTATATATGTAGATAGATATTTGTTTTAATTATTGATCTTTACTTGTACAATTTTTCAAGAAATGATTCTTATTTCTGACTGCAAAAACTGATCGGATCTAAAGATTGTTACGTTTTATTTCCACTTTCCCCTATACAGTAATAAGTACTCGCTGACGGGGTCCCGGTTGCGTCGCGTTCCAGACGGAGATTAAACCGAATCAAATTATACATTTGCGGACGGTAAAAAAGTTTACAAATTACACAGATTTCGTGCAACGGTACCGGCAGATTCTCCGCGATTAATCGGCCTCCGCGGCACGTTACAAAGTGGTAGTTTCTCGTTATAATCGTTCCTCTTTATCGGATATCTTTTCGAGTAGTAGAATCTTTGAAATGAGAATAAGAGAGGAAGGACCAGAAGAAAACTGCAGGAAGCACTGGAAAAAATTAAAGATCCTTTTTTTAAGGAACAAGAAAAATTTTTGTAATTAAAGTTATTTAACGTACACATCGCAGTATTTTACGTATTTTATTTATTACGTATTTTATTTATGCCGTTTACATATCTAACAATAAAAATAGTAATATAAAGGCAATATTTTATAATGATATTTTATAATGATGAAACTTTTTATTATTATTATTATTATTGAAAAAAACAAGTATACAGAGAAAATTATATAGTGCCGTGTAATTGAATAACAATATCTCTAGTTTTCGTCATGATTAATTCGTGTACCCAATGTAATAATTTGGATTATAATTAAACTTATAAAGATAAAGCGAAAACGATGAAATTTAGATTTGTTAAGCTTGTGCATCAATTACGATCATTATCGGTTTATTTATGGCGCAGTTATTTTGAAAATTATTATCTGTACGTCACATAGTATGAATTTTTTCACACGGTTGTTCATATTGAGGAAGAGTTGGCGATAGATTTATTGTCGATTAGTTGTAATACTGATTGAATGCGACACGAAGATGGAAAGCGAAGGAAGCTCGACGAGATGAGAAGTAGCGGAGACTCAGGTCAAGAATATACAGGCAGACTCAGGTTTAGGGTGGGAGGTTAAAAATTTAGGAATTCATAAATTGCCGCAATCACGCCACGCCCCCAATAAAGCAGGAAGTCGAATTATGCTTCATCTCGCGCAACGGTGCTGTCACGCTTGTTTCACTAATGTCTTCTACGATTAATCGAGTTCGTTGTCGCTTCGTTGTACGATGTTCGGGATCTCTTTGCTTGTCTTCCTATCGGACCAAACTTCTGTACGGACATTCCTTGTACACGTTTCGTTTTCAGATAGATTTCATGATTTTCACGAGTCAAGGAATCGCTTTTTAAATCGGTACTTGGGAGGAGGGGGAAGGGCAATTTAATTCTAACAACTTAACCGAAGCATATTCTTGCCTCTGTATAGTTGCAGCGCGTCTTGTGCGACTCGAAATCGGAGTCACGGACCAAAGCTCTCGCTTTGCTCTCGCAAAGATATCACGATCGCTTGTCGCGCTTCACCGATCCTGTCCTTTAATCCAACGCGTCTAGCTCATCGTTGCTCCGCGCGACGCTTTACGTCGTCCTAGCCACCGCATCGTGTATCGCCAGGACGCCGCTACCGTTTCTCCTTATCGAACATTCCACCACCGAGGGAATACACGATCTCGCGGCGTACTGACACGCGGCTACAAAAGGAAATAAGAAGAAAACGAAGAGGGTAGAGAGAAAGAGAGAACGATAGAGTAAAGGAGAGAGAGAGAGAGAGAGAGAGAGAGAGAGAGAGAGAGAGAGAGGAGAAGGAAAACGAAAAAGATGACCGCCTCCTGAATGAAGCTATGCACCTCCGTGGCCGGAGGGCTCGGGATTCAAGTCCAGAGGCTAGTGTACCGTGACGGCACAGCATCCTGCCTCAATCCTTCTCCTCCTCATCTCGCTTCGTCTCCTCATCCCCCTCCGCCGCGGCTGCCGCGTAACCCCTTGCTTTGCTGCTCTTGTTTCTTCCATCTCGGCTGCGCTCGCGCGCACGCTTCGGTCTTTCTTCGTCCATCCAACGTTGACTTGCCTGCCGCGACGGTTCTTCTCGGTAACCTTCTTCCTCCGCCGCTAATGTCCTCCGCAGCTTCTTCCTTTATCATCATGTTTCTCTCGGGTCGCCGTCTCCCTTCTTTCTTTCATTAAGCCGCCTCACCGGCTGGCGCTATCTTTCTTCGCTCTGCGGTGCGTGCCGCCAATGCTCCGCTTCCTCTCACCAGTTGAATCGAATTACTTGGTTTCATCTTTCGTTGTTTTCTTAATTCTGTATTTTCTTTTTTTTTTTTTCAACATTGCGCAACGTATTCGTACTCGCCCACCCTTATCAGTCGTTCGGTCGATTTCTCGTTTGACTTGTTAGCTTCTCTAGGTATATCTCTCCCGCTTTATCGACTTCCCGTCAGCAATTTCACAACCATCACGGTGGCAAAATTAGCGGTTTTCGTTCGTCTTTCCCGTCTTTCCTTTTTCCTTTCACACGTTACAACTTTGCGTCGTGGCGCGCGGCGATTCGCGCTCACGACGAATGGCTGTTCCGTCGTGCTTCATCCTCCATCGTCAATGTCTTTCTGCTTCTTCATCCATCGATGCCCACCGCTCTTCCTTCCATTAACATTTCGTTTCACCTCAGCGGTTCGAGCCTCAGTCGAACGTAACTCTTTCCTCGCCTCCCGCGTCTCTCTCTCTCTCTCTCTCTCTCTCTCTCGATGCGTCCGTCCTCGTCATCTTCCTCGATCTTCCTTCTTCTTCTTTCCTCTTCCCTCTTCTCCACTTCCCCATCTTTCCCGTTCATTCTCTTCGTCACTGGTCAGGTCGCGTTCACGGCGTTCACGCAACTTCTGTACAGGTTCTCCTCATCTAGTTCCTCTCTCTCCTTGTCCACGATATTTCCTCCAATTTGCCTCGTACTCTTCGGTTCTTCCTGCCAGACATCATCATCGTTCACTTCGGCCATCGATCGATATCTAAAGCCAAGCTTCGTGACGCCATCCCCCTATCCTCCGTTGAGGCCGCTTCTTGAACGCCGGAAAACCGCAACACGGATCTAGTTAACCGCGCTACGGAAATTATTCGCGGAATAATACCGTCCGTGAATCTAGGAATCGATTCGATAATCTTGGAACTTGGTCGCTGCGCAGTATCCGTAGCACTGCTTCACAAGATTTCTATTCGCATATTTTAGTACTAAAAATGTTCTGGTTGAGAACGTTGCTGACACATTTAAATATTTTGATATATCGATTTCCAGAAGATCCAAATTAATATCTAATTAACTTGCTTGATTTAGTATTGTATTAATATATTTTTTGAACGCGACAAGTTAAATAATAGTCGTATGTGTACATAAATTTCTATTACGTAACAGAATGTATAGATACGCATTAATTATATACATCTGATACATATCTTAACCACTTAATATTCCCGTACAGGCTCTATATTGAAGAAAGAAACTTAATATAGATAGAAGACCGAGTAGTTTATTTAAACTATGTTACAGTAGCTGAAAACGAAAGAGATAAAAACACTTGCGAATCATTGAGTTTATTTAAAAAACTAGGCGGACTATATAATAATAGATATAGATTTATAAAATTGAAGTCTATATATATATATATGTACTTTTAGTGTATGTATACATATATATATATATATATATATATATATATATATATACTAAAAAATTATGTCGAGTTAGGAAAAACTAACATAGATTAAAAAAAGACTTTTCTAATAAATATTAAATGTTTCTTATACAAATTCATCGTTCAGGATGGAGAAGGGCGCAGGGGCTTTAAACTTCCTTCGAAAAATAGAGTCACAGGTGTGATATCGTGCGATGCGCGAGGCACATCTCATTCGAGAGATAATTTCGCAAGGCGTACGTAGAGTCGAGCAAGGTCCATTCTTCGTTCTCGCGGTAGCCGCGAGCTCTTTTCTCTTTGTCTTTCTTTCCTTCCTTTTCTTTATCTCCCTCTTTCTCCCTCTCTCTCTCTCTCTCTCTCTCCCTCTCTCTCTTCAAGGCACACGCATGGGATCGGGAAGGTGTACGAACACGCTCGCGCTCGCGCGCGGACATTATTGAGAGAGCAGCGCCGGTGTGCGTGCACATCGGTAAAGGGGGCCTCACCTGATCACGCACCACGGTAGCGAGAGGCCCGTCATTTTTTCCACTCAATTTTTTTTATGCCTCTTTGTGGGCAGCGTCCCTCTCCTTCCACGGCTAGTACAGCAGGATGGACCAGAAACTGACGGCGGAGGGGGAGGAGGAGGGACGGGATAGGAATCGGAAGAAGACGAAGAAACAGAGCCCAGCTCCGTCCGTCTCAAAAACATCAGCTTAGATCTAACGCCGATCGAAATTCGTGAGAGTCTTCTCAAGGTCGCGTTCGGTTGCGAGGCGTAATGAAGTAACCGGATCGAGTTGTGCCGCGATTGCGTTCTTATCCTACGTATCTATTCGCCCGGTAATCGGATTTAATTGAGGAGACTATGGTTCCACGCGCGCACGAAGGCACCGGTGACCGTGACGTCTTACTCATAATACGATATGATAAGATGTGTATCGCACTATATATATGTATATATGTATATATACGATGAGCTGCGCGACTACAGGATTCTCGAGTTTCTCGTGACAGTTCGAGAAAGGCGCTAATTCTATCCTTAACAAAATGATCGGTGAAGAGTCGTTATCGCATCGATCTGTTGATCTCTTCGAATTCGTTATCGCGTATCTCGGTCAGAGTAAAAGGAAACGAATAAAATTATCATTACGTAGCGAAGCTCATTTGAAGTTAATTGAAAAATAAAATTGCATTACGCGCTGCTGTATAATTATTAAAGCCTCGATGGTCGAGTAGCAATCTTTCTTGTCAGTTCAGTTCCTCGAGTATTTCTATAGATCGAATTAAAGAACTGTTCCTTCGCGACTTTTTTAAGTCGCTCGCAGGAAATGTATCGTAGATACATGCTTTTGACCGTGACTCTCTTCGCGAGGCAGTACATTTTTCAAATGACAATAATAATAACGATAAGTAGCGTTTCGCGTGCATTTTCGCAGAAGAATGTCGCGCGGTAGACAAACCGATTCGAATGAAAACGAGAACGACGAATAAATGGGGATTGGGGAGCAGGTTGTGCCTAGAGATTCGGCCGAATCGTGAAGAGAGGTAGCGAGGAGAGGGAAGGAGAAGCGAGAGGGAACGATTGAAGAGGGGGAGACACATGCATGGCAGCCTCCCACGCCAAACAAAAGTCCTTAAGCCTTAGACTGAACATGATACCCCATTTACTGTCTATGTACTAAATTTCCAAATCCAGAGACCCTCCCTTCCTCTCTCCTCCTAAACGTCGCCCTTTATATACAGTGCCAAGCACAATACTCTCTCTCTCGCTGCGCTGGTCTTCGACCCTTCGTCTCTACTCTCTAGTCTACTGTTGGAGTTATGTAACCGTCCATCCGTCTGTCCGTCCGTCCATCGCCCGTCGACGTGTCTTGACAGACGTGCTCTTTCTTCCCTGAATGAGCTGGGATTAAGAAGCGCGATGGATTCTTTGATTCGGGATAGGAGGGTGATCGTGATCGTTCCATTCGCGTGATTACAAGGTCACAAAATCATATAACGCGATGTCTTATCACAGTAGGGGTCCGACTCTTCATGGTGCTACACGTTAAAGCGTACTCACGATTTTGTATTACAGTGATCTCGTGATTTATATGAACTCCCATTCTATTTATCTTTCGATAATAAAAAGATGAACGATCGTAAGCTATCTTTTTTCGGGAGAGAAACCAGTGAATTATGTCTCTTTAAGCGTTTAGCAACGACGATGGTACAACGACTGATAAAATTGTACTCGACGCCATCGACGTTGTCTATTAATCATTTATTCACATTATGAAAACAAGTCTTATGCAAATACTTTTCTAAATATAGAATCAATGTAAAATGTCGGCGATTTGATGTTTGCGAGACGTTACGTGTGTCGCAAAAACAGATGGCAGTCTATATTTTGCAACTTTCGTTATTGAAATATGCAACTTTCGTTATAGATTAATCGGAGGTATAAGGAATAGTACCGATTTATTCGGCAGGCTCGCATTATGAGTCCGGATTGAGAATCATGGCGGCACCATACGTGTCGAGATATCACGTGGGCCACCGTGATAATGCGTGACAATTCGAATTTACTTGCAATTACCTATAGTCGAATAATCACGTGACCGTTGGAAAGGCGATTAAAAGTGCTTCCATATCGGTTCTTCCCTTTTTTTTTTCAATCTCTCGGGTCCCCGGGTCGTTCCCCTCCCTTTCTCTGGCCCTCTTGATCTCTTCTCTCGCGCTCTCAATATCTCTCCTCTCCCTCTCCGAACTTGAATATAACTAAGGAACCGTAACTATTTGACTCGATTTACTATCTCTTTTTTTTTATCTTCTTTCGTGGTTCCTTTATTCGTTACTTCGCCTTGGTGCGATCTGTGACGAAAGTGTGAACCACTCGGCACGGTTCTCCGATAAATTATTTTTTGTCGGCCGTAACTTCTTTCCACACTCTTACTCGCTTTGTCTCTTCTCGCGGTCGAAACTATATTATGAAATGAAGAAACTTGTATAAAAGTTGTCGTTTCGTTTGAATTTTTTTTTTTTTTTAACCTATTAAACAGGTTCTGTCACGTTTAATAAAAATCTCAAGTGATTCCTATCCTTGACTTTTAAAAAATTATGTGAGCATTATAAAATTGTCTCGAAAACAATTTGCATTTATAAGACATTTAATAATGGAACAGAGAAAAAATTATTACCTGAAAATGAGGTAGGTTGCTGCATACACGTTTCTATCTTGTGCTGCGTGACTCTAATTAATCATGCGGCATTTCTCCAATGATAATTTAATATCATTGCGATACTTTTAATTACAGCAAGTAATTTATGTATTATATATTATGGATATTCCAAGTGATAAATGATACATATTTATAAGAACGATTGCGTTATCTTCGTCTCATATTGCGATCTAAATTGCGAGTGTTCTCTCGTCAACATGAAATGGGATAGATTGCTGTTAAACGCGCGGCAAGAATGCGGATCATTGTCTTGCGAAAAATATCGGTCGCGTGGCAGTTTTTCACGCAAACAGCTCATCTGCTGGTTAAGTGTGGCATAGAGTATCCAAGTGAATGGGTAAAAAACAGCGACCTTAGGTTCGATAATAGTCGTTGTGTAGAAATGGGAAAAGGGCGAGCAGCCTACAGCGAGAGACGAGACGAAATGACGAGGCAGGGTGGGGGAAGGACAGAGAGAAAGGTAGAGGGATGTATAAAGAAAGAGGCAGCAAGAAAAGAGAGTAAACAAGATGAAACGAAGTAGTGCTCGCGCACGGAGGCTGCTGGTCGTAAATCTGTGGCTGGGCCTCATCATCGACTGAATATTCTCTCCCTACCGGGCGATATGCCCTCTCGCCTCTTGCCACTTCTCTTCCCTTTTGCTTCTCTTCCCATCATCCGTTCTTCACTCTTTTCCTCCCGCAGGAGAGCCCACAGCATCCTCTCTCTCGCTCCATTCTCTATCTCTCTTTCTTCCGAGCTTCCTCTCCGTCCCGCGCCTCGCCTTATCCGTCTTTTTTGTTGGCGCGACTAACGAAAATGGGCCCCGCGGCCTCCGGTAGCCGATTCCCTCGGAAATTGAGTAGCTATAAAATTAATTATCCGCCGTACTTTATCGCTCCGCGCCGTTCTGGGCCGGGATGCGCGGCGTCGACGTGAGCGCGAGCAATCTCCTTCCTTTTTCTCCCGCTTCCTGTTCCCGCGCCGGACGAACTGGTCTCTGACGAACTGGATAGCCTTAAGGAACGAAATGAGGATATCGGTGCGATCGTGATTCGAGCCGTAATTCGGGAAACGATTCGCCAGAAAAGTGACGGAAGATCGAAAAGGCGGAGCGCGACCCACTTTCTCAAATAACGAACGAAAAGACTCGAGACAGAAATGGAGATTCATTTAGAACAGTGATGTTGCTAATATCCGCGCACTGGAGAGAAAGTGCTGGCTTTATCTAAATCTATCTCTTGGATTGGTAACAAATTCTTTTGGAATATTTGTTGCTTAAAATAAGATTTTTATTGTAATTCACGCACGATTCTCATTATTAGTTGATGTCACGTTCATTAAGAGATAAGATATTTTTACATGTATCTCTTCGTAATATATAGCTACATATTATTAATATAATTTATAATATAACAATTCTTGATGATAATTTTTTGATGTATGTTGTAATATTGTCATCCTTCTGGCTTAAAAGTCCTCGAGAGGTTTGGTGCTCTGGAATTAATATCTTTAGAGTCATTACGCAATTGCAATTAGATCGATATGTCAACCATAAGCGTATGCTCGTTGCGAGCGCGTTTTCTTCTCACTGTTTGATTTTAAAGTCTCAGCGCTAAAATTTAACAGTCCTTAATGAAGCTCCTTTCCACAGGCCCGGACGATGTTACGGAATTAATTAGAGAGCTGCTCTGCCCCATTTAAGTTTACGACCACGAGTTTACGTTAATTATTACCGGGAACTAGTAGTAATTAGTCTCTCTCGAATACAAAATATCAGTTACAATGGGTGGAGAACGAAAGGAGACAGCAGAAATTGCGCGCGGACAGTAAATCTTCTTGACTTGATGATTTCTTCAAACCGCGCGCAATTCGATTTGTAATCAATTTGAAATCAATAAGTCAAGCAAGCATAAACATTTTGCTGCGGCCGCTGCTAGTTTCTGCGTAATATGACTACTTTCTACGGATGTGTTTTTATTCCACGTATCTAAACTGTTCCTATAGTGTGCTAATTCAGCGATCTTATCTTCAGGGAAAGTTAATATCTACTTCTCACAAAGTTATCAGCATTCTCAAACACTAATCTCTGGTGTATTCACATATGTACACCGTTATATACTCATTGATTCTAGCTTCAATCGTTAAGCGACACCTCAAGTGGAAAATCGTCTCATTTTCGAACAAAAGTTTCCGGTCTTTAATTTCGATTAAACTTACAACGCGTAATTTATGATTTACAATCTCTAAAATTGCCAGAAGCTAAGCTTCCTGAAACCAATCTGTATGGAGCCATCTATATTAAATGGTCACTTTATACCACGTATTTAGAACGACGTCCTTAATTTTCTGCACATTACCGTGCAAAAATATAAATCATAAGTCAATGTATCGCGCGGGGAGCAAAGTACCGTGTCGGAGTGGTGGCAGATCCGTAACGAACCGACGGAAGCGTCGTAGTAGTTGCTCTCTCGGCCCGTTGTTAAGATCGTATCACGCGGTTCGATGAGCCTCTCCTTCGATCCTGAGCGTGACAGGAAACTCGACGACGACGTCCGTCTCAGCAGCGTAGGCCAGCGATGTAGATGTGCGTTAGGTGCGCCGCGCACCCTGCTCTCTCTCTCTCTCTCTCTCTCTCTTTCTATCTATCTATCTCCTCTATTCCTCATTTTCTTTCCCCACGGGGGACAGCCCAATGAGAGCGTTCGTCCATACGTGCTGGATGTCTGCTTGATGAAAGAAGGAAAGAAGGGGGGAGAGAGAGAGAGAGAGAGAGAGAGAGAGAGCAAAAGAGAGAGGGAGCGAAAGGCTCTTTTGCTGCGCGTTTCCTAGGGATGCTGCCCCCGACCGACCGAAAGTCAGGTTCCCATGCTCTCTGTCTATTCATCTTTGTCCCTTTTCGAGGGACCCACGGCCTCTCTCTCCAGCCAACGAGCCCCAGTCTGCCACCTGTCCCTGCGTCTGGACTCCGAAGAAGGGACGACGTCTTCCTACTTGTAGAACACGCATCGTGATTACCCGTTCCTTCTCTCGTATGATTTCTCGTGTTTTTCCCCCTTCTTCGCACTTTACTATTTACGTATTCTTGTTTCTTATAGTGTCTTTACTCTTAACTATGTAAAATGATAATGTGTAGTATACATATCTATTATTATCTTTGCACATTGTCTTACGTACGATTTTGTCAACTTTGTTAAAAAATGAACTCGATACTTTAACGAGTTCAGCAATTATTGATTGCGATCTAATTTTCGGTGATTACGCAAATAACTGAGCTATGATAATAATGGAAAAATCAATAGTGCGACTCGAAACGACTAAAAACGATAGAAGCCGGTGATGTGTATTATTTTATAGTCGGCATGGACCCGATTAACGTCACGCCATCATCATGAGGACCTTTCGCTGCCTTTATTCATTTTACATTTAATTTAAGGAACTCTCGCGACATATTATTCTGCAGCAATTTATGACGTCGAGAATCGTCGACGTTATATTCGGCCTTCTCGTCCATATGTCCCGGACTACTTTTAGGCGGACTAATCGAATTTTGATGTCACGTCATTTTACTTTATAGCTATTTAAAGAAATATCCTTCCGGTGAGCTCGCGATAATATCGATTTACTTATCATAATTGACGGCGATGCGAGACAACGAATATTCAAAAGTTACATATTTCAAGAAGATTTCATACATAAAATAACATCGCGTATAAAATCATATTAATATCCACATATTGAGAGCTGGTCTTTTTGCCTTTTGAAGAGAAAAGGAAATTTTTAAATTTAAAATTGTGATTAAAAACACTGAGAAAAACATCAAGAATCGCAGAATGAGTGGAATTAAATTAGAATTTTAAATATAATTGACATTAACATAAACTCGATATCATCTAAGTGACACACTAGAAAGTATATATCTTAAATCTCAATTGACGTTTTTAATTCGTTCTGTGTTTAAATCTATTAAATCATTAATTTTGAGGACAATATTAAAATAAATCAATTATTTGATCACACATATCATCCTCCTTCTAAGTTAGAGGACATATTTGAATCTTTTTCCTATTGTTATTTCATTTCTTATTTTGGAAGAAATCGTTTTCCTAGATATCTCTGAATCCTCTGTGAGAACCGGATACTCGATTCGTTGTCCCTCCGCGACTCCTCCGTGAAAACGATCCAGTGAGATTCCCCCGGATTGATTTAGCGACCTAATGATGAACCAAGCCTCCCACACGATTCACCTATATACGCTTCGCCGCCGTCCGTACACCCGAAGGTATTTTTTACCTGGATTTCCGAGGACCCGACATCTGGTCAGATTTTGTTTCACAAAAAAGTTCAGCGGCCCCTTATCAAATATGAGCTCTCCGGGGTTCTTGTGTGGGAACGGCAAGCTTACGGCATCTTCGATAGATGATCGATTGTCGAATAAATAACTAATCGAGTCTTCCCGTAAACGACGCGTTCATCAAAGACAGGATTGTGATATGTTCGCATCGATTTGTTTTCTACACTCATCACCTATACTTGTCTCTTTTGTACCGACCGCACGTGTTCCCTTTTCGTCCTCTGTACACGTGCGAATGTGTTCTTCGCGAGAAGCCGACAACTGGCAGCAAAGGGGAGACGAGTAGAGTAAGAGAGATCCTCAAGTAAGAGATTGGACATCATACGTTTGGTAT
>Ga0157364_1002666_pt1 | contig 16833 bp, 9 predicted proteins | sample AttsexASBM2_FD_111476 | JGI IMG/M metagenome (GOLD analysis project Ga0157364, IMG submission 111476) | Fungus gardens microbial communities from leaf cutter ant in Ribeirão Preto, State of São Paulo, Brazil - Atta sexdens ASBM2 | ecosystem: Host-associated > Fungi > Mycelium > Unclassified ... | reverse complement strand
ACGAGTCTTTCTCTTAGTACACGCGTACATTACATACATATCTAGAATGAATTACTCTTCTAGAAAAAATATCGAGAAATAAGATATCTCGAGATATTTGAAAAAAACAGTGATATTTGATTAGAATATAATTCCCATATAGCACAGATCATTACAATATTGTACCAATATTACAATATTCAGCAAACACTGCAATAATATTGCTATGTATTTCTGTGCTGTATAAGTCTCTTTGTGTAATACATTTACAACGAAGTGTTTAATTACTGTTAACTATTTTAACTATTGAAGTGAGACAAAGTGAAGACAGAATGTCGCTTCGCGTTATTTTTGCAAAGACTTACCAGTACGTAGACCGCGAACGGCATAACAAGCACCGCTACGAGGAGATCGGCGACCGCCAAACTGACGATAAAGTAGTTAGTGACAGTCTGCAATGCTCGTTCTCTCACTACCGCTAGGATAACGAGCACGTTACCGAAGAGCGTCAAACACGGCACGATCACGAGTATCAGAGCCCACCAGCTGTTCGCGTTAGACTTCTCGTCGACGCCGGCAGTCCCGCACTCGCCCGGCCTAACGGTTCCTCCGGCGACTATCGACGACGTGCAATTAACGCTACTGAGATTCAGATCTGTGCCGCCGTCGTAGTAGGCCGTCAGATTCACGAGAACGCTGTAGTTCAATCGATTGATGTAATCACTCAGGTCGTCGAAAGCGAAGAGGTCGGATACGCTACCAGTATAGTTGTCAACGCTCGTAGAGTACGACGACGTGGAGTCTGCGAACGACGAGGAGGCGGACAGAGTCGAGAAGGTGGCGGTCGTCGAGTCATTGAACCAATCGGATCCGTCGCCATCAACGTCACTATTATTCCCCGCAAGAGCATCGCCCAGAAAGTCCGCCATCTTCTCCTCTTGCACGATCGTGGCGACAACATCGATGGCGTTTGTAGCCACTTCTCCTCCAGGCGGCTCGTCTAGATGCCGATGCTCGCGGATCAGCGAAAGGTTTCGAAGGATCGACCTCACGAACGATTCATTCACTCTTGCCATCACACTCGATCTCCGTACTCGACCTTATCACCACGGTCAGGCACTGACACCAATCACGAGATTTTTGAACATCTCGCCCAAGATTTCATCTTCTTGCCTACGCTCGACATTTCCAAGTTAACTTATCTTCTGGGCCACGATCACATTTCCTGTCTTCTGTTTCCCTTCCTTTTTTCTTTCCACTCTGCCGTTTCCTTTCTCTTCTCTGGATTCTTTTTCTTCGTCTAGGTAGCAAGTACGATAAGACTTCTTGATCCTCTTTACGAACAAGAAGAGGTACTGTTTCTAACCGGCCCTTTGGCCGGTAGCACAGTTTTCCAGGATTCCCAGCTTAGACGTGTATCAGTTGAATCCTTCCTCCAGAATTTCTGTAATGGAGGAAAGGTTGGTGGTCACTATCAGCGCTCACTTTAACGGGAAAACATGCAACCGGGACAAAAGTTTGTTTTAAAATTTCGCTCGGAAAATTGCCCAACAGAAATTTTCCACTTGTAAAACGTGACCTAGAACCGATACCGTGTTCTCGACCTGTATGTACATACACAATGTAAACTAAGCATTCCTAACTTTTCAGTTTAAATTTTTATGAAGGCGCGGGTTAAACGTGTGTGTTCTCAATTTCAATTGCAAATGCAGTAGTTAATCGGTTATTCGTTATTTAATTGGTATCGGAATTTAATAAAAGTTTTAACTAAATTTTTCTTTCAGATTATTGTTAAAAACTAAATTATTATTGTTGACTAAATTCTTCTATCATTTATTACTTTGTTTCATTAGTCATTATTTGGAAATTACTAATTATAAATTAACTTTTAAAAAAGTGTCATTTGAATATAGATACAACAAGGTTTTATTATTTAACTATTCTAGGAATTCGCGCAGAGTCCTTAATTTTTAAGTTTTAATAAAATTATAACGTATTACGAAAGCTTTTTATTTTTTTTTGTCGTACTTTCTTTATAATAATGTGCCCAAGATTGCCGCCGTATCCATTACCGTGTCCTCAAACACTCTCGCCAAGTAGAACAAACGCGCTCTATTACTCCGCTCGTGATCGCACGGTGATTTTAATCCCGATCAAACTTTCCAAGCGAGACGATAAATTTACGCAAGGAAGCCGCCCGGACTATCGAGTGTCTCCTCTCTAATGAAACGTGGAAGGAAAAACTCGCGCAAGGTCCCATCTGCGCGTACCAACATTCGAGACGAGTGTCTCGTGGTGCAATCTCGGAATTAAACAAAAGCTCACGATTGTTCCCATCCGTCCGCCCACGGATCGCTCGAAATGGAACGCCGTTGCATTCTCGGTATAGGCGAAAGATCGAAGGTACATATAGAGAGAAAAGTCGGATGACAGTTGGACAGGCATTATATGGTGTTTCTTTTCTGGCATGAGCGCTCGATGAGGATGTGAGAAATGTAGAGAGAAAATCAGAAGCAAGAGAGATGTGTGTGTGTGTGTGTGTGTGTGTGTGAGAGAGAGAGAGAGAGAGGGAGAGAGAACGAGCAGAGGATAGGCCTCGAAAGATTTCAACACAGCCGTAGGTAAACCCTCTTAAGGACAGAAATCATCTCCTTATCCCACGGGACCTTCCTCCGTCGATTCGATCCCTGCTCTATATAGAGCCTAGAGTAGAAAGGCGAAGTGCTACCGGTATATGTGTATATCGCTTGGCAATATCTTTCAGACTGTAAATTCCTCAGAGTATCGCAGTCTACTGGCTGTAAAGTTCACGGGATATATATGTAGCGCATAATAGCATCCGGTATCCGCTATCTGAATTCTCCCGGCCATGGAGAGTTGGCGGTGTTCATGTAAGCTGAGGGTGAGGAGGGAAGGGAGTCCGATGCAAGCAGGGGGAAGGTGGTTCGCACACGGTTGGCGGGGAAAACGGGAACAAAGCGGCTCTGGAGCTGTGGAGGCTGCTGTTAAAAGCCTATGTCGGTCTCTTTCCTTCATTCGTCGGACGACGGATCTATCTATTCTTTATCGACGGCCATTCGTGCCCACGCTTGCGAAAATTGAATTCCATTGTGGCAGCTATTGCAGGCGACCGCGGCGAGTCGTCCGTTTAATGCATTAAGCGCAGCGAATATGCAAGTGTCGGCTTGTACTGTTTTGGGTTGCAAATGCGTGCCACGGGAGACCTTTTTATTTTTCCTTACACGAATGCGCGCAGTTAATACATTTGTTTCGCGCGGGGATATGTTGTGTATCGACATTGCGAAAAAATGTCACATTATTCACGGCTAAGTAAATTATCAAAGAAGATGTAGAAAGATTATAAGTATGACGAAACATTATACTGATTTGTATTATACGATTATATCGTAAAATAGTATTATATGTATATAAAATAGGTTTATATATATTATATATTTTTATTACTAAAATGATTAAATTCAAAATAATCAATTTTTTTCAAACTTTGATCACCAAAAGTTTTAATTTTAAATGTTGTCTGTAGAAAACTCTTTTTTATTTACAAATATGACACAACCTAAATCGATCACTTTGAAAGTATTATATAAACTCTTTGAAAACTTCAAGAAATACTTGTTTTAACTAAAAAAAACTTATTTTAACTAAAAAATTGCATTTTTTAAATTGTATTATGTTTGAAGTAAAAAAACGAGATATTTTTAATAAAACATCAACCAATTCAAAAATTTTAGTTACATCAAATATACATATAAATATAGATAAATAATACAGACGTAAATAAAAATTGGTTTGAATATAGATGACTGAAAGCAAAAATCTTGCAAAAATATATCTTTTTTTAATTTTTCTATATACATATTTTTTTCAAAAAGCTGCATTTATATCAAATTTAAATTTATGAGAACTTTTAGTATATTTCATCAAAGTGACGCATGTAAAGAGAATGAGTAGAATTTATGGGAAGATAACTAACTGTATATTTATAAGAAACTATAACAAAATATCTATGTAAAGATATATCAAACTATAATTTTCCATGATGTAACTAAAATCTATATGCTACAATCTATTTTTTTAATGGATTTTATATATAGTTGCATATGTAAATAATTAATTCTTAAATTTTATTCTTCACATAAATTAATTTTTATTCTGTATTTAAATATTTTTGTTTATATCTTTTAAATATGTGTATTTTAATTTTTATTTTGTAAACTAATTGAAGATAATAAAATTTAAAAACTAGAGAACATATGTTAAATAATTAAATTAATGTTTATTCTAACACTCAATATTTCGAAATTATTATTTTAAACTGTAATATATTTTTTACCAAAATTCTTTTATAACGTATAAATTTAATAATACAATGTATAATATGATGTATTAATAATTATGGCCTGTTTAATTTTTGATATATCAATATATTGATTTTAAAAATTCTAAGATCAATATAAAAAGAAAAATTGGAGGATTTTATCTTCGCTTTTATAAAAGAATAAATGCATATAACCTAGTTCCTCTAAGCTCTTGAAAACCATTAGGGAAAAAATCCGGAGTAGAGACGACCTAGAAAAGGAAACAGCACGCATCCTGTAATTCACCCCGTATTCTCTTTTATCTCTTTTTTCTTTCATCATCAGCATGCTCTCCTTCATCGTTCAAATCTTCTTTTTACTTCATATATCGTGGCCTTCGTTCCATTCTCCAGCAACGTATTCGACGGAAGTGTAGGAACTGAAGAAGAGTGAGTGAATTTTATCAGAAGGAATGTATACCCACTGCGAAAGTCAAATCTTAAACGTCGTTCCGCCCGAAACCGACATTTTAGACTGTCTCTTCGGTATCGACATTCTGGAAATGTTCGCGAATGCCATTCCCGACTTCGTTCTGTCGTGTGAATTTGAGGAAAGTAAACGGAATGCTGCGGTGTAAGTGTTTTATATAATAGCAGTGTCGCATTGCCATTTGTTGCTCGAATTACTATGTGAATTACTATTATTCTATTACACAAACTGCTTTTGCAAATCTACTTTTTTCTATGTTTTCTTACTTTCATAATAATTGATGTACAATTAATTTATTTATGCAATTTAATGATTTTAATTTCAAGTCACATATTAATATTTAAAAATAATGAATATTTGTTGAAAACTTTCAACAATTCCCGGATTCACAAATCGATTTAAAGTCGATTTTTAGGACTGTTTTATTTGATATCTACTAGATTTTCTATTGATCTTCGAAAGAAGATCGATATTTTGTCGATGCAGTGTTAACAAAACATCGATCTTCTCGATGCACCATTGATAAAATGTCGATCTTTTTCGAAGATCAGTAGAAAATATAGGTTTCGAAAAATCAATCGATATTGATTTGATTTTGACTTATGAATCAGAGTTTTAATTATCAACAATTTGTAAATCAACAATCTGTAAATTGAAAAGAATTGAAAGGATCTTCAGTATTTTCTGAGATATATCTGGAATTCTAAAGCTGCAAAGAAATTTAAGAGATTAATGATGAAATATATTTAACAGTACTTGCAATATTTTTAACGACAAAGTGTTTTATATATCGTATTACTCTTTTCATTCTTTATGCTTTCATAGTATTTTATACATGGAATATATGATACCGAGTTAGAGCGCAGGCAAATTATTCATAAGAATACTGCTATTCTCCCATGGAATCTTTGATATTTTGAAGATTATGGAAGATGATTTAAAGACTTGTTGAATTTGTAGATACCATTAATTTTTCCGATATTATTCTATAGAAATACCCGACTTCTGTTTACAGATTGTAAGGATTGTGAACTGATATACATGCTCGATTACGATTAATGCTGGTCTGAGTAATAAGTGAAGTAAGAATATTCTCTTTTCTTCTGCCTCTCAACAGAAACGTGGCGTTACTTGAATATGTAAATATGCAAAACGATATTAATCCCTAGTGAAGAACACAGTGTTGAAATTTTGTTCTCGGCATTTGGCGCCGTTGTTGCCGCTCGCGTCCCCTCCTAAAGTAAAACTTCATGCATTATTCTGCGCTTATGCACAGAAAAGAGAAAATACCGAAATTTGACATTTCATTTCCTCCAAACCTAACATAATGTGCGCGTTAAGAACAGATGGACATTACGCATTCAAATATCTCGCAATATTTTAGAGCAGAAAACATTTACATTTATAAGAAAAAAAGTGATGTGAATTTAAAGATTTTAAAGATATGCTTTATTAAAAGAAAAGTGGATTCATTAGAATTTATTCCGTAATTTTTAATTGCTTCGTTAGGCGTAAATAATCTTTCGACTCATCAAATTGTGCGGAAATAATTTCACGATCTATTATGTTAAACTTAATTATATTAATTAGTTATATCAATGAATTAAAATTAAGAGAAAGAAACAAGCCTATTTTTGGTTAAAGTGAATCTTAGTGCTTTAATATTTCAGAGTGAATTTATGTACAAGTTCAATTTTGCATACCGAAATCTTTTTTGGTTTTGAAACGCAATCATAAACAGAACTATAATATTGCATATTAAATTGAAAAGCAATTTATTAATTTTTTATAATAATGAGTATTTTAGAAGAACATTAATAAATTTGAAAATAGATGAAAATAAATTGATACAGTCAGTAACAAATATCAAAGTTAATTATATAATTTCACCATTTTAATGTCATATATTTTATCAAAATTATTTTACATTTATAATAATCAAAAAATTTAGATAGTTCTTATAATCTTATGGATTTTACCATCAACAATTTTACTGAGGTTAATTGATTTTGGTTAATGACAATAGATTTTCGATATTTTCTCCTCAATCAAAGTTGATCATAAATCATTTGAAAGTGAGCCATCATGTTTTTATCCATTCGGCCAGCCAAGTTATAAATATTTAAAAAATTGCATCTTTTTAGAATTATATTATCATGTTTTAATACAATTGTCTTTAATTCATTTAAAAATAGTTTCGAAAATAATATTCAGAAAAATATTACAAAATTGTGTACGCGTATGAATGATTTTCTTGATATTCTACTCTCTCGAGTTCTTCTCGAGAATCTTTTATGACATATATTTGTGATATATATTTTGATGTTATTCACTACCCCAAAATATTCATTGCAAAAATGTTTTCTGTCAAAAATCGCACAGCATAATTTATTATCGCTTTGACATCAGATCCATTCAATCGAGAAAAATTGAATGGTAACGAGATGTGAATAGAAAAGCTTTTAAAAATTACAAACGGATAATGCGTGCGCGCGTTCTAGGAAAAAATGATCCAGTTTTCAAGTCAGTCAGTATCACGAGGATCATGGAATATAAAAAGGTTGCACGTACACGCAGGAAATCTCGCAGGCGTGAGTAATGCGAGTTCGTCCACTCTCGCGTAGATTAGTCTCAAAGGATTCCGTTGTCGACGAGCTAACTTTCGCGGGCACGCAAACAAGCCTTCGGTGTAACTTTGCCTGCTCCGTACCTTTCTGAGAATTACGCGCAAGAACGTTGCTATTCGCGTTAATGACAAACGTTGCGTGTTCTATAAGCGAACAAACATGAACGCGTGCTTATGAATATCGATAATCGATACATATGTTATTCATATTCTACAACTTAAGTCATAAAAATAAAAAGAAAATAGTATTATGCAACAATGTAATATCTTAAGTCTTAAGATATATACCTCCTGCAAGAATGATAAGGGTTTTTAGATCGAAAACGATGACTTTGTGCTCATAACTAGCAAGTAAGACAGAAGTTATAAAGTGTCACAGGAATTATTATGGTTAATAATTCTGTAATATAGTTCTTATATTTACTAGAAGTCAAAGTAAAGCAAGTAAGACAAATGATTGATGGCAGAAATTGCCATGGTTAATTCTCCGTCGACAGTGTGAAATTTTCACTCTTTGTCCGCAGTCTGAGTTCTCGACTTTATAGATTTTTATATTATTTCTATACTGTATAAAAATCTGAAAAAAATTCTTACACATTTATGAAAGTTTAACGAGTTCTCACTGTCATCAGTTGAATTGTATTTTATTTATTTGTATACAGATTTAAATTCGTCTACACAGTAATAAAAAATTCGAATGTACCTTTAAAGTTCAACACAATGTCGATGAAGAGTTAATAACTCGATAATATATCTGTAATGTAGTTCTTATTTTTATGAAAAATCAAATTTGTCAAATTCGCATCATGTGTCGCATGTGTTTTAAATGTATTCCAATTTATTCTTTCTCATAAATGTAACATTTGCTAGCTCATATAATATTATACTGAAGTTTAATAGAGTTGCGTGCAATATATGGCGATAAAACGCGACTGCTATAAATAAATGAACACTTCTATCTGCACGCAGTAAGTGTAGCGCGAGCTTCAGAAATAAAAATATCGCGTTAATTGTGAATTTAGAGCTAATTGATTTGTGTACGATGTGTATGATGATAATTTGCAATTTGATTTGATATTAAAAATGTTAGGATTGCAATTCGCAACTTGATTAAACAGCAATATTTAAAAACGTGTTCAGAACTGAAATTGTCATAATTTGTTTCTAAAATTTCACATTTTCTCAATTAACTAACCTATTCTTTTACATGTATGAAAGAGACGAGACAATCAAAGCTAGATAAATGGCTCGCTTATAATAATTGCATTATTTGTAATTCGATTTCGCAAGCATAAAATAAATAGGCATTCCATGTGTTGCTTTCATGAATTTCCGGTACGGAATACGCCGCCATCAATTTCAAATTTTTCAAAACGCGCCGCCAATTCTCTCTGAAACATTCGGTGCACGAATATGTACATACAAAAAGTTCTGAAATTGTTTTCAAATATTAAATCGTTGTTGCAACGATTTCTGCCACGGCAAAACCAGAAAATATTCGCGCAATATATTCCCAATTTTCATCTCGCCGAGAAGGCAACATCTTTCTCATCCTTTGTGTAACGTAACATCGTTTCCTTGTCCTTTTAAAAATAAAACGAGGAAAGAAATGAAATCATATCTTCCTAGATTGATCGCTTTTGTGCAGCAATTGTGACGAAGAATACCGAACATTGCGAGAGGAAAAATATCATTCTCTACCACCGCGGTGAGCTCGACTTAGATTAATCGGCGAAATAATGATATAATTAATTACGTACAATTAGCACGAAACTTCGCTAATGCGGAGTCCTTTCTGCCCGCTGTTCCGTTAGACATTTGGTGCACCATTTCGGTGAGAAATGATCCCAAGGAATTATTCCGAGTACTGCAATATGTATCAAAAGCATATCTCTCGTTTTCTCTTTTTTGCTCTAACATTTAGTTTTAATTTAAAAAATAACAAATATTTCTAGCAATTTAATAATAATCTTAAATGTTCATATTTGCAATATCTTCTATTGAAAATATTTTATTTCTGAATGTATGAGATGCGAATGTAATTATAAACTCGACACAGCATTGAATAGAGAAATAAAATTTGCGCGATTAAATTAGACGCGTGACAGTTTGATACGAAAATTAATATGATAAAATTTGAAATTGAATCGAAATGCATACCGATGCGTACATGCGTTTGTGAATAAATCGACATGATCGAAATTTCGATATTAATATGCGGTTATAAAAGAGACCATTGTATTAACTTTATACGCGCTAAAAGATTTCTCCTCGGCTGAATATAATTAACAGTTTAGTTCATGAAATGTGGTATGTAATATAATAATTACTAACTATCGCGAGGCAAGTATTCATATGTAGCACATATTGACGTGTGTTACATATGCATAATTAAATAAAACGAACTAAAAATAAAATTCAATATACATTAATAATTTTACTGTATGCCATGTATATTAATCGTGAAGTAAAAGTGTATCTATGCAACTCCACACAAGATTGACCATGTAAAAATGATTTTCTTAGGAAACATTAGAGAATAACGACAAAATTTCTGTCAAGTTTCATTGAAAGATTTTATGTTTTAAGAATAGTAGTTTTATAAATACGGTATTGTTGATTGTAAATATGTGTCTTTTATCGAGAAAGCTTGTTTCGCTATATCAATTTGTAGCTAATACTTTAATTATCTAATTTAACAAGTTTACCTCTTTGAATAATTAAAAAAATAAAATATTCATTATAATTATTTATAAACATTACTTAATATCTGTTAACATTACTAAATACCTGTTAACATTACTATAAATATCTATTAACAAAATAATAAATTAATAACTGATTTCTGAGAGTATATCCGGGATAAAATGATCGCCTAAAATGACCACCAAATATTTCGTGTACTGATAGAGAGGACTATTTGATTGAGTCGAAAAGTCCTCTACCATTTTGCAATTTTCACAATAGTTAACAAGATAATAATTAATTATTAAATATTGCTGAATATTGGTTTTACAATAATTTTTACTCAAGTATTACTCAACTTCACAGAATAACAGCAAGAGACAAAAATTGTTTATTTTCTTCTCATACATTGTCTCATACATTGAAAAAAATAGTCAATTTAATAAATATTTAGTTGAATACTGCTAATTAAATATTTATTAAATATAAAGATATATTTATTTGCTACAGAAAATGTTAATTTGATTTAACAATCATTTTTTTACTGAATAAATATTTATTTACTGTAAGTAAATTTTTCTGTAAAATTGATAGTACTTGAATAAAAAATTATTAAATACCATATTCGATAATTTTTAGTAATTAATATTTTATAACTATTACGAAAATTACAAAATGGTAAAGAATTTTCCGATTCAATTTAGTTCGCTCTACCTGCAGAATATTTGATGGTCATTTTGAGATATTTTGTATATTATAATGTAATATATACGGATCTCTCATTACTATCATATTTTCTTTTAAGGACATATTTTTGAAGTAATTTAAAGATGAAAATTTTAGGATTAAGGTTTATTAGCGATTTAATATTCACTTTGAATAAATAATATAAAATACACATTAATAACCAAAAAGTTGGCTCAAATTGGTATTTTATTTATTATTTTTTAGATTTATTATTAGCGATTAGTAAGCTTTAATCGCTAATTTAAAAACTGTTATAGTCTCGATATTTTTATATTATTGGGTTGTCCGGAAAGTTCGTGCCGACTAACCTCTAATATAATTTAATAAATGTATACTAAAATTTAAATTTTCTGCATTTCAATTTTCCTTCAACATCGGCACGAACTTTCTGGACAACCCAATAGAACTTTCGTCTTTAAATTATTCAAAAATACGTGCTTAAGAGAAAATGTTGCAGTAGTAGATATATAAAAAGGACACTATATAAGTATGTATATAAGAAAATAAATTATATTAATTTATTAATTTTAATTAATATTATTGTACTAAACTAAAACTTAAGAATTAATCTATATCTGCTCCATTTATCTTCCCTTTTAAAAATTTGTAACCAGAAGCGCAATTGATACAATTATCATTTTTCTTCGTCGAAGTCATGGTGGCATATCTATAATAATGGTGAACGCAACAGGTAATGGCACAGAAGAAACGTGTCATATTAAATTAACGGAAAAAGATTCTTGCTTCTTTTATCACATGATCACACTCGATTGATTATCCAAAGATGTGACAGCATTGCATATATATCCGACATTTCGTTTTTTAATATTCTGCTCCATGAGAGATAATTTTCTTGCATTGTAAAAGCATGAATAAAAAAGAATTATAATTATCGAATATAATGATTATAATTGTTTTATGCGATTATCATTTCTCTAAAAAGAGAGAACAGCTTATGAATGTTAGATATTGCCGGTTATAGGCACTCTCTCGTGACATCGAATTTTAGTACAATTTTGTCAGGACGAAACGAACCCGTCGTTAAATTTCCTGGTGACATTTAACGTGCACTAACGTCGCCGCGAAGGAACGCACGAATATTTCAAAAACAGCACTTTTCGTGGATATTATTCGGTAATATATTTTCATAGTGAGTTTAAACAACAATGAGTTTAATAATAGCAAATATGCAGCAAATTGTCTGATATATATTTAAAAAGTCTAATTCTATAATATTCTTTACAAAATTTTCAAAAGAGAAATGGAGCTAAAATTATTATTATTATTTTTAATTACACAATCGTTCATTGATTAATATTTATTTACATTCATTTAACGCTAATTTGTGGAAATTTCTAAAATTACACATTATGTTTTTGTTATAATACAAACAGCAATTCTTTGCTCTACCAATGAAAAGATTAGTATAAAAGCGATAGTCACCTCTTTCCTCTAATATCACTTACAGTAGAATCTACCAATCGGGGATCGTAGCAATAGCTTTTTATGGAAATGACTCAATATGTTAAATACACGGATAGTAGATACCTGGATCGCAAGGAATTTGTAAAATACCATGCATTCAGGGAATTACTGGAATTACCTTGTCAACTACTGGATTGGAGGACTGCCGTGAGTGCCGGCGGATTCAATTGCGCCTGAAAAAGCAGAGTGGCCTGCTGAGAGCCCATTTGCACAAAATCCAGCGATTGCTACTCCCACAGCTTATGCTACCAAGTAATTTTGGAATATCAGCGACGCTTTAAAATGCCCGTGCCTCGTGATATGATAAGGCATGATAACCTTGTCGAGAAAAATCGAATCATCGATGCAATTTCAAGATTTCAAGACAATTGTACGTCTGTGACAAGACTAATTTTTTTGTATAATATTGCATAAGAATATTTAATTTGCATCATGGAGTTCAGATAAATATATAAAGCTTTTATATAAATATATAAATCATAAATATATTAAAGTTGTTTTTAATAAGATTATTTATGACGGTAAATGGTGAGAATTATTTTTGATTGCGTGTAATTGTGTCTTAAACATTTATCATGTTAATAAGTTACATATTTAAACTCGTGTAATTACAGATCATGTGAGTATTTATATTACTATACGTAAAATAGGATACATTATGCATTACTACTGCAATCAGCTAATTTCATGTTAAATGGTTTAAAGATGGTTTCTTTACTTCTGAAAGATTATACGTGTGTAATTAAGGGAGATATGAATTATGAAAAAGGGAAAATGAGAATAAGTGTGATTTTATATTATAATTGACAATAATTACGTCTCCTCCCCCGTCATAAATATCATATAATTACCATACAAAATCCAATCTAAATTATTTATATAATTTGTACTCGTCACGCTTCGTTATTTCCTTACTTCGGATAAAAGCCAATTTAAACAGAATAGCTTGGAAAACCAACCATTAACAATTGTCGAGATTAATTTTATATTCACGAACATTCTACGGTGCTTACGCCACGAAAAATGACATCTTTTAATTACAACATTGAAAAGAATAGGTATATTATGTGTGGATTTAATAAAAATATTGTAATATTTCTCTTAAAGTCAAAAAGAATGAAAAAAAGGATTCACTAGCAATCGAATATATTCAACTTCCCTCTTGGGCAATCCACTTTGCCCTCGTGCAGAAAGACTTATCAACCCGCGTGTATTCCCAGAGAGGACGGTAATGAAAATGCTTCCGGAATATTTCACGTTAATACATCAAGGGATGGAGCGGAGAACGGTAAGTGAAAATGAAGAGAGGGAACGAGACGAAGCTGCTGTACAGTCAATGCCAGAATAGACGAAGAATCGTAAAAGAATCCCTTTTCCATCTTTGCGTATGTTACACCTTTTGTTCTGCGCGGTTTTTTTATTTGTAGTCCTTAATTCTAGTGACACGAAGCTGGCCTGGGGCATCTCTTTATCTCGTTCCACCTTCACCATTATGAAATTACCCGCTCACTCTTATGAACGCATTAAAAAAAAAAATTTTGCGTCGCAAAATAAACCGAACGTGACTATATACACTCAACATTATTATTGTCCATGTCTTCGATCTTATATTTAGATTTTAGTTTAATTCAAGGAGGAATTTTTATCGTGCACCGATAATAAAATGTACACAAAACACAAAAAACTCTTTAGAAACAAAGTTTATAAGAATATATTAAGAAAATTGCTATTTACATTATATATTATACGCAGATACAATACTATACTTATTATTTCTTCTACATAAAAATGCAATTGATTTGTTTAGAAGTTGATTATAGATTTTAGAATTTTTTAAAAACAATGAACGAAATCTGTTCTATCTATTTTATGTTTTTTATTTATTAAATAAATAAATTTAATTTTTTATTTATTTTTTAGATATCTAACGCCTTTAATAATGTTATTAAGGAATAATTATTTCCTATATATTTTTGAGTTACGACTTACGAGATACGACAAACAATGCACCAACTTCACGCTTATCTCAAGCGTTTTCCTGACCGATAATAAATCTCTGTCTCTCTCACATCGTATTTTAATTATCAGTGATCGAGGTCTGCTTAGCAATTCAAATCGCACGTGACTACACCCTTGACACTAGCACGGCCACCGACGCGACGTGGAGGACCTTGGGCCAATGAAATTGGCGTACCAGCACGCGACAGCGTGTCCGCGCTGCTAATGACCCGTGACTTACCGTCCATCCTGGCGGCAACGTCGCTCGACGATCGACGATTATCCGCGATGGAACTTTCCCAGATCGCGGCGAATCTTCCGCGTGATCGATCCATGGAGTCGCGACGTTGCAGGGACGCGATGATCATGCATCCGCGTTGTCGTGGACCGGTGGGTCGGAGTCTCGTTCCGTTGACACTCCTCGACGAGCCGAGAGATGCACCGTCACTTTCGACGTGGCCACGAGCGGACGATATGTCACGCACAGACATCGACATGATGTCACGCGTACATGGCGAAACGCCCCTGATATCGCGCATTTGCCATGTTTAAAATCGAGTCGAAGAGAGAGAAAAAGAGACAGAGGAAAAGGGGGGAGGGAAGGAGGAGATGGAAGGGAGAGAGAGAGAGAGAGAGAGAGAGAGAGAAGCGAAAAAATAGAGGGAAAAAGAAAAAAAGAGGGATGCGATCACGAGGAAAAAGCCTTCGGGCTCTTTAGTCTACTAGCGTTTCGATTATCCGCGCCGCACGTTCACGGCGATATACACGGGAAGCCGTCTTAAGCCGTGCCATTCAGTGCCCACGGATCGCTTGAAATATTTTGCGACAGCGGATCGGAAACCCCAACGACGTCGTATCCGATCCACGAGACGGTTGTATGGAGGGCTTATTAAATTCTTCGTGGAAATGGCCCTGCTCGGCTGCGATCTCTCTACAATCTTTCTCTACAAACTTCTTTGCAGAACTTCTCTCAGCTGTCTGCGTTACTCCATTTCTCTTTTCACTCTGCGATTTTTTCTCTTCAACTTTCGCTTTTTGCAATTGATTCACTATCACTGTTTGAACCTCCAGTTGGATTGGCAGCCATTAGCAGGCACGAGGTCACTATTCGTAACGATGCTAACCACGTTAATCTGATACGCCGGCACTTCCGGCTAATTTTGCCACGTCCCTGCCCCGTCAATCGGCGTTGAAATTCTTGGCCAGAATTCTGCTCCGAAATAGCTAAAGTGAAGCTGCACTGATGAAACGCGTGCACACTTCGCGCGCTCGTCCATTGGTGTTGTCACTGATCAGGGGAAATGAGCAATTATCCTCAATCATCATTCAGATATTCTCTCTCGTTACTCGAAGCTCGTCGATTTTTTGCCCTAAACCCTTTCCTCGTTTCACTCTTCTTGATATTGTGATCTCGTGACCAGCACAGCGCGCACATCACATGACAAGATCTTCATGAACTATCAGAGTATCTCGGAAACGGAAACTTTTTCGATAGATTCCAATCGATTCACGGCTACAGCTGTCCGATTCGACCGATCATTGCACGAATACTATCGATCCTCCACTACTGCGGAGATACCTGTGGATTCCAGCGAGCGATGATCTATGATCGACGAATGGAACACGTTAGATCGCTCCAGTATCTATCGACGTTTCAGGACGATGGCAAATGACGACGTGGACCAGGATCGATTGACGAGGATTGACATCACTGCCATCATCGTCGTCGTCGTCGTCGTTTATCTCGATCGGCCAGACGGCACTCTCGAGCCACGTCGTGGAGCGTACGGCAAGCGACTGGCTGTCTGCTCGAGTTTCCACACCGCCTCGAATCCCGAATGCTCGCGCGCGCTCGAGAGGGGTTGGAAGTGAGCGAGAGAGGGTGTGAGAAAGTGAGAAAGAGAGAGAGAGCGAGAGAGCGCTGGAGGGAAAGAGAGAGAAAATATGCGAGAGGGGAACTCTCCACCCTCTCCCTCGCTGGCAAAACCCTCTCACGCGCACACTGCCAACCCCTAATTCTCAACCCTCCTCTACCAGCCACCTTCTACTCCTCCTCTGTGTCGCGCTGGCCGTTCTCATCCTCTGTTTCTCTCCCTCTCTTCTCCCTTCTCCCTCCCCCCTCTCTCTCTCTCTCTTTATTTTTCCGTGGCATCTCTCAATTCTTTCTTATCTCGAGGTTTTCGAGTCTCTCCAAATTCGTTGGCACAGGTCCTACTGGCTGATATGACAACACAGGACTTTGATTAGCGGTGCGTCTAGTTTGTCCTGTGCTATCTATTACTACTAGCGCGGAGGGAATCGCGCGTTATGGGACGAGTGTCGGCCCCAATGAGTTCGGGTGTGTTTCCCAACTGGCTTTTCTTCCCTTGAGAATCAACTTAGCAAATTTCAAACAATATCGCACAAATATCTGTCTTGAATATTCAAAAAAGTCTCAAATTAGATTAAATATTAATATTACGTAAGATTTTATTGTAATATTACGTTAATGTTACGTTAAGATTT
>Ga0157364_1002664_pt1 | contig 16835 bp, 5 predicted proteins | sample AttsexASBM2_FD_111476 | JGI IMG/M metagenome (GOLD analysis project Ga0157364, IMG submission 111476) | Fungus gardens microbial communities from leaf cutter ant in Ribeirão Preto, State of São Paulo, Brazil - Atta sexdens ASBM2 | ecosystem: Host-associated > Fungi > Mycelium > Unclassified ... | reverse complement strand
CTTTTCCAATTTTTTCTTTGTGAGAGTGATGCTTACTGTTTGCAAAAAATTTACTACAGGGAAAGAAAGTATATAATTCAAAAGATCATTTCAGCAGAAGTCACGTAAAGTGTGGACAAAGAGAAGTTTCTCTTGTCTCGAGGGACATAAATTAACCACGACAATCAAAAGCCGGCGGGCGGAATTAGCGGATTAAAATATTACGTTCGAACGTTCCCGTTAACTTTCACGAGCGCAATTAATATATAGCCTCGCGTTGCCGTAATGGCCTGTTGCAATTCACGGCATTAATATCTGTCGGCGTCGCGCCATTAGTACAGACCCAACCGTGAGCGGCGACGACGGGTTAGTGTTGCATGATCGTTGCATTTTAATTACGGCGGAACATCTGTTCGGTGGACGTATCAGTCGACGAGAAATATCGCTTCTCTATACGTTAATTATAGCGAGTGCATCATCGTGATCACTTCGGAAGATGCGAGAAGGCGCCGATATTAAATTCCCCGCACTTACACGCTAATGACGTCTGTATCGGGCAATAGCATATTGATTATCTCTCCCCTCGGTGAATCTCGTTTTTAATAAAAAGATAAGGAAAGAGTCTGCGATAATCGTCGCAACGTTCCACACCATTGACGTGTCATATTCTAGATTTATAGTAGGAATCACGCGCGCGCGAAAATATCTTTTCTTGTTTATCCGTAAATATTTTATCTTAATTATTTTTTTAAAATATGTTTACTTCATATTGTTGAAATAGTTTCTTTATCAAGGTTCTAAATTATTGTCAAACTTTTTTGCATTACTTTCAAGTACAATGTTTAAAAGGCTTTAATCTCAGTTATTCTTTTTATCTTTTTCTAATTTTTAGAATTTTAAGAATAAATTATTATTAGATTATTAGATTACTAATATTTTACTATTTTTAATAATCTATTGAAATTAATTCTATCTCACTAATAGAAATATTAATGATCTTTAGATATAAATATAAATATAAATGCACCTTATTAATCCTGTTTCATATGCATATAACATTCATTTTTATACAGAACATTTTATACAGAAAGTCTAAATTTTCAATTTCAGTCATTTTTTAGAGCCTATACCTGAACATTCTGAATCCTTAAACATAAATTAAATAAACATTTTTTTATTTTTGTGTGAATTTATGATGCTTTAAAAATCCCTTTCTTTCGAATAACAAAAAATAGTTTTGCATAGATTTTATCTGGTTTTTATTTTTACATTTTTAACCTGTAAAATTTGTTGTAGTGAAAAGATAAAAAATTATGCATTGACAAAAGAATTAAAATTAATCTACATTGGTAGAAATGGACGTAATCGCGATTTCACAAGTACACAAGTTTAGAATTAATATCTACGGGATTTATCATTGTTAGTGGAAGTAATTCAATTTCAACGTTGACAGGTCGTTAGGAAAAAATCTCGGGGACACGTCGCTCGCGTAAAAAATTTCTCAATAAATCAAAAGGGCGGGCGTTTCGTGGGATAAGTTTGTCCGACGCACCCTTTATCCACGTCACTTCTCGCTCGGCGAAAGAGTGACGCGGCGCTACAGATTGCGGTTTGCGCGTCATTAATTGGACTTGCCTCCATCCAGACGCGTCACGCGCCAAGTTTCGAGGGTTGTCAGATCGTGCATTGCGGTGTAGCAGTCGATCGAAAATCACTTAAATCACTAACGTTACGTATTTCGAAAACAGGTCGAACTCGTCAAATTATCAGATTCGCAACCAACAAATATTAATTATTGCCGAGTCAATTAATATTAACGATTGCATTATCGTGTTTATAAACATAAGAAAGTTTTATACATCAATCAATGTCGACACACTCTATTGAATTTTGAAATGATAAAATGAAGTGTCGAAATTATTATGTTGAATAATCGGTTATTTCGAAAATCATTAGTTCAGTTCTAAAAAGTAATAAAAATATATTATAACGATACACACACACACACACGCACACGCACACACACACACACACACACACACACACACACACACACACACACACACACACACACAGTAGGTCCAGTGTAAAATCATATTTTGAATAAGAATTGCGAACTGTACAATCAATAGTTCTACATTAAAAAGGTTATATTAAATTTTATAAAAGGTTATATTCTACACTCTACACTAACAAAAAATATATAATAGTAATCAACTATATAAATGATAACTATACAAGTTTTATACATAGAATTAATGTTGACATATGAGAATAAACTACTTTATAATTGCCTTGAACGTTTCAACTGTGTACATTAATTCTAGATATAAACTTACATAGTTGTTGTTGCTACCAGTATATCTTTTTCCCTGAATGTAAGAAAAATAATTTTTCAACATGACATTTGTATCGAGGAGGATCAACAAAGTATTCGAAACTAAACTTGTCAATTCTCAATATAAATATCCCTTCCAGAATTACAAGATTTTATTTTACAAACATTTTCCGTCTTTTGATTTCAGCTGGATGCGAAGAAAAGTCCACTCGCACTGCTCGCACAGACCTGCAGTCAAATAGGAGCGGATCCACCGTCCAACAAATCATTACTAAGTTCCTTGGACAAAACATCGAGTAACAGATCATCCAAAACGGAACAGTCTCGCGAGAAATCCTCGCCGGCGATAACAGTGTCAGCCACGGTGCCGACATCGGCGAGCGAGTCCACGAAGACTAGTTTTAAGCCATACGAATCCTGCCTGGGACGTGAGAAAGCGTGCACACCGGACGAGTCGCGATCAACGTCAAGCCACTCGACGTCCGGCCGATCGAGGACGCCCGGTAACAGCGGCAAACGATGCCCAAGCAATCAGAGTGCCGCGTCGACGCGCGCTGTCACGCCGCAAGGTAGGAAAACAGCAACGCCAAACGGCGAGGTCACGCGGGACTCGCCAGCTTCAAGAAGCTCGGCGCCTTCGGTGCCGTCGAGTACGGCGGACGCTTCTACGAGTCAGCCAACCGTGAGTAGTCCCTCGTTACAAGTGAAACCCGCCTACAGTCCCGTCAGCGTGCTTGCTATGGCCGATCCATCAATCAAGGATCTCCCATTGGGCACGTTTAAACCTGGCGTCAGTCTACCAGCCTCCACCGCCGCCTACTTGGGCTACAGTCCCGGTCAACTACCCATCGACGTGATGGCCAATTCGCTCATGTCCCATCACGCCGCCCTGAAGAATGGCATCAACCCTTATCTTTATGCACGATTGAAAAGCACCAGTGGACCCGCGGACAATCTGATGCCGATATGCCGTGATCCCTTCTGCACCGGCTGCCAGCTCAACTCGCACCTACTGTCGAGCCCCGCGACGGCCGCAGCGGCGGTCGCCAGCATCGCCAATGGCAAGTTGCCGTCGGGTGCGAGCGCGACGCCGGGCTCCTGTCCGGCTGGGTGCGCTCAGTGTGATCACAAACCCGGCAGCGTTTCGCCCTACGGCTCGTTGGTTTACGCGCATGCGCAACTCGCGGCATTGGCCGGTACGCAGCTACCCTACGTGTGCAACTGGATCGCGGGTGATACCGCGTACTGCGGAAAGAGATTCGGTACGTCTGAAGAGCTGCTGCAACATCTCAGAAGTCATACGAACGTATCGGCGAACAGCGCAACCGATCCCGCGAGCGCGGCTGCCGCGCTCTCCCTATTGCCTGGACCACCCCCGGCACTGCACCCGACTCATCCTCTGTTCGCGAGGTCTTACCCTACGCCACCTTTAAGTCCACTCGCTACCGCGCGCTACCATCCCTATGGGAAACCCTCGCCGCTCTTGACACCGTCTCTGTCGACGCTCGGGCTGCCGCTTCCGCCACCGCCACCGCCACCACCGCATCCACACGCGACTGCCGGATTGGCATATTTCTCGCCGTATTCTATCTACGGATCTCGTCTGGGTGCCACCTCCGGGATGCACCAATGAATTCTCGGCGATGAGCGTTCTCGTGAGGGATCGTTATGTCTCTCCGAGATAAGTCGGCCGGCGAACTGTGATTCTATGGATTTGAGTACGTGAACGAAGAGCATCGATTCTACTATAAAAGCGGTGCTTTTGTCACGGAATCTCGTGAAGGAATCTGGAGTCATAAAACGGATATCGAAGCGGTAGGAATGTTTTTTTCTCGATTACTACACTTGGAAAAAACTTAGTGTTAGCAACTGTACAAGTATTATATGTAAAATTAATGTATATATATATAGTTGAACAAATTATTTTATAGTTGCAATGATTATAGAATAATTTTTTCACACTGTGCGTATTAATTTTACATATAAAACTCATATAATTATCACCTACAGTTGCCATCACTATGCCTTTTTCTCTGAGTTTACGCGATAGTATACTCGGTGCGTCTTCCGCAAGCTGTACGCTAAGCTTTTTTTTATCGTATGATTGAAAATCTAATACAGAATTTGAAAGTAATATGCACATGAAACATCTTCTAGTTATCCTTAGGTACGAATCATTACTGTTTCGATGTTGCCGCGGACAGACTCGATATATTTTATATTTTAGATATTAAAATATTTCAATAAATATTAATTCTTTTTTAAATAGAACTCAATGGTATCGAAGCATTCTACTCTGCAAGTGCTATTTCGATAAAAAGTGTTATATTACATGTCTTTTCTATCTTCTATTCTCGAAAAGATAAAACACCGTCGTTATCGCGTATGCCTACCTCAGCTTTGCAAGAGTAATGATTCAATCTTCGTCGTTGCATTTGAAATACTTTTAGGACGATTAACCCTCGTTCAGCAGTATTGATAATGCATGAGAAGCAACGAATGAATTCATTCATTTTTAGAATAAATTGTAGAACAATATTAGAATTATTTTTTATTTAGTCTTAAAGTCATTTATTTTATTTTATTTTCCTATTCAATAATTATATAATATTCGTTTATTCTTATTATTTTACATAGCAAAGTAGTTTAATTTTACAATAAAATCAAAATATGAAGGAGATATTTAAAATGGACAAACTTGTACTACGATTAAGCGGAAGGACTCAGGCATGATGTAAGAATACAAGGTGTACCATTGCGCATAATGCAATACTGAAAACAATCAATCAAATTTTAGCCTCTACTTTTCTGCGTATAATAGCGCTGGCATATTGGAATAGCCAATCAAATTTTGGCCACAATTCCATTCTCTCTTACTGCATGGTTCATCCTCAGGAATGACATCATGTTTTCTTACATCATAGACTCAGATACCGCGATCCATGCGACTGTAAACATTCCGCTGTTCGAGGGTTAAACGCCTAATACGAACGTTGCCAAGTTGCTTTCGTCTGCTATTCGGTACTATCTTTCAACTCGTAATTCGCTTATATTTACTGAAAGTAAACTGCTGAAAGATTCGAGAATGAATCCTTATGTATCAGCTTAGACCAGAAGCGACGAAATTTATGACGAAAGCCCGCATTAAATGGCAGTGCGTCGAACAGGCCGTACCTTTGGATGCGTGCAATTTAACAGTGCTATTAAACTAATAAACTCTTTTAGAGAGCTGACAAGATTTTAATTTATGATTAAAAGTTGCGTGACACGCGAGAGAGTAAATTTTTCGATATTTTATTCGTTCTCTGTCCATCTGCTCTGTCGGACGTACATCTCAGTATCGGATGACGAGTGCCACACCAAACGTCGAAAAACCAATGTTTAACTGTGATTTCCGAGTGAGAAAGTTGCGAGAGAAAGAGAGGGAGAGAATGCGATGAGCCTCCGCGAAAAGAGATTATACGCGTGCGAATATGTGTGCGACTAGAATTTGTTAATGAACGCGCAATTACGGGGATTTTATTTCGAATGAAAGTAATCGTCGTAATCAGATAACGGATAAACATACATTTTGTCACGCGTTTTACTTTAATCGTTTGGGGAAACGAAAAATTTGCTATTTACAAATCATTGCGATAATTTTATGCAAAACAAACTTTGTAATAACGAGGTTTTCTTACGTTTATATTTAAAAAAAAGAATGTATAAAATACATTCCATATTTCAACGCGGAATTTATTTATTGTTTAAATTGTGTTTGAATTCTATTGTTATTAATATAATATTATTATTGCGAGTTATCAATCTTTCAAACGTAATTTGGATTTCCAAAATCTTAATATTATTTTTTATTCGTATATTTTATAGGAGATATTTTCTTTTTAACGCGCCAATATAATATTTCTGTTTTTTTTTGTTAAAAAAAAATACGATTAATTGTTTCAAAACATGTGTTGCGTAACAATCTTTGTTTGAAGCAATCATTGTACTTTTGCTTGGCATTCACAGGCACAAATAAATATTTGAATACCAAATAAATAAATATGGAATATTTTTTAACATTTTATTTATTCGAGATTGATCGGAACTGCAGTGCAACAAATTTAGTTTTCATCTCTTTCGACTGAAGTATTCTCCGTTTTTGCGATTGTGGGAAATAAATAATTGATATAATGTATCACTATATATATGTACTATTTATAAATTATATCAATGTCCTACTTCCCTTGTAATTATTGTACATTTGTTTATAGGTATATAAACTTTAACAAATCCCTAATAAGGAGGCGAATATAGTTCGGATATACATATATCCATACGTATATAAATACATATACATATGAATATATGTATATATATATATATATATATATCTGCGTCTATTTTTGCGTAACCAAAGTTTTAGTAATTATCGATATATTGTCGATATTACGTAGCGCATCGAACTTTACGTAATGTACATGACATATTGAGGAGCGAAGTGAATGACGATTATTATGAGGTATTGTAATTTGTAAATAGCTTTATTATAATGCAACGTTGGTAGTTACAATCGAAGGACATTGCGAATGTCGAAGAATTTGCTCACAATTCTAATTCTTATGTTGACTCTATGTATTTCTGATTTTTATATGTGGTTACAAAGCTTTGTATTTACACTTGGCACGCGTCAGTGTCATTATCTACATCAACTTGTCGTTATTCTATCATTGTTTTATTCTATATTAATCAAGAGTTTGATTCTTTTCAAAACTGAAATACAGCAAATCGTTTCTTACAAAAAATAAGATTCTCGTATTTATTAATACCATCACTGCACCAGAACGTTCCAGTTAATTGTCAGACGATTTTGCGAAATATACTTCATTTTTTATTTTAATAAATATATTTTTTAATCTTATTTATATACGCATAACATTGATTTAAAATGTGATTTCATATGTAAAATACATTTTAATGCTTATTATATCGAATACAAGTATAAAAAGTATCGTTTAAAATTTCATGTCGAATAATTGAATTGGAAATTTAAAATCGTTAATTCATTAATTCATAAAATGGTAATTAAATATATTATGCAATGTTTACTGAACGATATAAAAAATATGGCTATTATAATGTATAAATTGTCTCTGTTTTCGTTATTCTTATTAATATTTAAACTATTGATATCTTGTAACTGATTACAAATAAATTGTTCTTCATAATTTACCGAGATTCGAAATTCAAGGATTCGTTCCATAGAATATTTGCATAAAATTTATATTATAAGAATCTTTCTACGACAATGCTTTATCGTGTGTAAAATTACTACGTGCAGATGTATAATGTACGACTGTATGTAAATTCACCTAATGTTCAACCGACTGCGTAAATTAATAATGTTCAGTCAAATGCTCCACTGAGAATTATAAATTATGGTCGTCATCGTTTCTGTCGTGTTACGGCGAATCAATATTAGCGCACTCGCATTTCCAGTGTAAGCACAACCTTAATCACCGTTGCTACATTGAAATAAATCATTTGCAATATAACAAATGATCGCGTGATAAAAGCATCGATTTTCTGATGACAATTGATGACAATTTATTGTCCCTTGGAAACTTAAATTATTTAAATTACGTCATAAAATTGATTTCTGGCTGGATAGCGTTTATATGCCGACTTTACGGACGGTGAAGCGTGTAACTGTTATTATATCAGATGGATTTGAATTTCCTCTATGGAAGTACCGCGAAAATAGCAAAATACATAAACGATATCTCCGATTCGCATGTCGCGAGTTATTATCGCTTTTCCATCGCACGAACGGGTATTGATGGCATGCGACACGCGATATCACGTACGAAGTATCCCGCGTGAATATGAGAATAATAAAAAACACCACTAAAACGACGATAATTTTGCGACAAGTTGAATAAAAGAACAAGGAGCATGTTTCCTTCCGTCGCGTCGCGTCGATACCACGCCACGAAACAAAAAGCGGAAGCAGATGCACGAGAAGTCGAACCGGCTTGTGCACATGGGGTTCCGCTTGCCCTTTAAGTGATTTATGGACAGAACGCTGCGACTCCATCTACTTGACCTATTCACCTCGTTAGAAAGGATAATGTATTCATGAGTGGCCAACCTTAGCCGTATTATAGCTACTATCGAACTGCGCAAAGCAAAAGCGAACGTAGAAAAATAGCTTCAAAGATCCCAGCTTTTGAATAACAATTAGACTTGTAGATGCTGTCTTTTTTAAAGCAGTTCCTTTCATACAACTTTAGAGCAAAGAGAAAGCAAAAAATATAGGAAGAAAAATGTTTCCTTTGCGCACTTTATTACTAATCTCGTAAAATTCGATGGATAAAGTGTCTGTTTCACGTATTAATTTTTATTATAATGTACGCGCGCATAATGTTTATCATTTCCTGTCGAAGTTGCTACTCGCTACTAAAGTGTGTAACGTCTGTTCTTGGCCATGACAAGAAGTTACGCATCAAGTACCTAGTCAAGAGTGTGCTCTTCCGGCAATGTTTTGCATCAAGAAAGGCATCGACGGCGGTAAAAGAAAGCAGCACTTGCTGAAGAGTACTTCAAACGGATTAGTTGGCGCCAGTGAATTCAATAGTTTCCGTTTGCTGGTAAACCGGTTTTATCATGCCTTTACATTATCTCTTCTATGTATTTCACTTTTTTAATACATATATATATATATATTTTTCAGTTATCATCTTAATCGAATATATCAATTTTATCTTCCCTTTGATTCCATCGAATCTTTGATTCGATAAATACACACGATAGTACATAAAATGTATAAAATATACGAATGATAATCTTGAATTTATAAATTGCTATTTTCGAAAAGTCTTTTTTCGAATTTTTCCAATTTATTTCTCTATATTTATAAAAGGAAATTATTTTATTGTAGTATCTAAATATTTAGATAGATACAGATCTGAAAATAACTTTATTAGATCATTAAAATAATTATTTATACGGAAAATTCAAATATAATGAACACACTGCTGCAAAAGACATTCTGGCAATCAGTTTGAGCGTCCTATATAATTCTGTTAATCTATCAAAATTATTTTCAGATTTCATTTAGCTAAATTTTTTAAAACTTCAGCAAAATCGTTCTTTCCATGCCATAAAGAAAAAATTCTGAATGAACACATATTGAATAATATTTAAATATGACAATAATCGAAGACACACGCTTGACAACTTTCTCTCTCGAAATAAGTTTCAAAATCGTGGAGATCATCAATCTGAACGGAATGGTCAACAGGGAACAAATAGAAGACGATTAATGATCACGTATATATAGTATATACACACACATACACACACATACACGTACATATTCACGCTAAAGCGATTATTATCCTATAGCTCGACAGATTTCACAATTGGAATTAGGGCAAATCGTAGAAATGGAGTTATATACGGAAAGGAATCCGAATAAATCCAGTGCTTCGATAAGGACCGAAGAGGGTTAGACCGATACAACATTGCCGCATAAACGAATTGGACAACGTAACACAGTTAGGCTGATTGGTTGCGCGCGATTAGGAAGCAATTACCTCCGCTAAACAAGATTATGTGGCCGCAGGCTTCGTCATTTCGCATCACTCCCTCATTTCGGACTACTCCGAAAACTACCCTACAAATTGATCTGGTTTCACGCAAGCAAAGCTATTTGTGAAAATCTTTGTTTTATTGAGGAAATATACGGCACGTTTTAGCGAAGCAGCATTAACACAGTACGTATGTTGTATTGAATATTCATTGTCAGCTATATTTAAACTGTTTTAAATGTTTAATGTTCCATATATGATAATTGTAACATATATGAATCTTATAAGAATAATTATATTAAATAGTAAGTTAGTACGTATAATATTATTTCCTGCAGAGTTCTCTTTTATTATCACTACTAGTTGAGAATTTTATCAACATTGCAGAAACTTTTTATTTTAAGAACTGTATAAGAACTTTTATAGAAATTTAGCTATTAAGCATTCACTTGTCTGCATAAATAATATTTATCTGAACAAAAAAAAAAGGTATGCATATTCAACAACCGGAAAGTATAAACCAAAGCAAATAAAGATTTATTTCTCAAGGAAAATTCGTGTTTTTCCTGATTCTTTATGACACTCAGATAAATTTATATTTGTATAATAAATAAAGACTATTAAAAGAAGGAAAACTACATTCTTATGTTATACTTGAAATACGAAAGATAAAGTTAAAATCGACTGCATTTTATTCTGGGAAAAATTGATTCGATCCGAGACAGACAAGCCCTCCGACTGAGGCTATAAGACTCTACCTACTCTATGTTAAGGATAAGACAAACGATGCGTCAGCGCAGGCCAAGTAGAAGAGATTAGTCTCAGAATGATGAACGGCCGACGAAAAAGTACGGTGTGTGCTCCAACTGTATATTACAAGACCGTAAAAGGTATGGATAGCCACGCGAAGACGATATCTTGACGAGAAGAAATGAGCAACGATGTCAGCGTGGTTACTCGCAATTAGTCAAGTTTTCCCGTGTCGCGAGCGACCATGTCCGGTGACCACGCTTATTTATAGCCTCCGGGATATGTGTGAACACGAAAGTGGACGCGCGGACAGCCGGGGCTGTGATGGGGACGCTGGGACCGCAATCTCGGTATTGGAGAAGTCGGGACTAAATCTTCAGTCACACGAACAAAGAAATCGTCGAGGCGCGAAGAACGAGTCGTCGTCTAGAGTACGGAATTATAATGCACGCTTTGAAAGCACGCTCAAATTTATAAACTTGTAATATTATTTTTGCATATTGTGAGAGAAAGAAAGTATGTTTGGTATTTGTGACTATAATTGTATGGTAAAATAATTATTGTTACAACTCAATTTTTATAATAATAATAATTATATTAGGATTCTCCAATTTTAAACAATATTAATATAAAAAGATAAGTATAATAGGTTAATGAGAATCAGCAACGATAAATGACGCAATTATTTAGTAAACAATCAATACTCAAATGGATTGATGTTTTCTTTATTTTGAACGTTTCGACTCTCTTTGGAGTGCCTCACTCTAACATTCTACTTTTTAATATGTTCAACAAAGCTTCACTGCAATACTTCATGTTCCGTGATGGTAAATCATTTGAATTGTTTACGCATATATCACTTTAATAAGGTTTGTTTTAAAAAAAAATGTCAGATTAACAATGCTGCATCTTTATTAACTTGCGAGTGATTTAGGCATTATGGACATGTGAGCTAATTACTTGTATCATTCTTGCTGAGGAGGACTTCAAAGAGAATCGAAACGTTTAAAATAAAGAAGATATCAATCCAATATCTGAATATTGTTCACTAAATAATTGCGCCGTTTATCGTTGCTGACTCCATTTTTATAATTACTATTTTATAATGTTAGTAATAATAATTACATTTGTAGTTCTATATACCAAAAAAAATTTATAATTATTCCAAAAATGATTACAAAATAATTATAATTTTTGAAGGCATATCTATATCTTTCTCTTTGGTATAGAACTAGAAATATAATCATTATTATGATAATAATAACTCTCTAAAAATGGAGCACATTAAAAATTATTTTACCATGCAATTATAATTTTGTAGTCATTTATAGGAATTATACTTTTTTTTAAATATATGAAACTTTTTTTGAAAATGCGCTTCCTTATTTGAGGTGAGTAATTAAAATAAGAAACCTTGTGTGAATATACATATGTATATAGATTATACATATACATTTAGTAGAATCTATAATGATGAATTATACAGTATAAAAATAGTCATGAATTAAAAATTATAAGTATATACTGATGTCATTATCATAGGTAGAATTTTAGAAAAATCACTCTGTGATTTAATTATAACATGGCTAGAAATAAGATTAAAATTTTAACAAATATATTTTATAGGAAATGAATAATACATTCATGACTTTTGATCAGAATTTCAAAATAATATTAACCTTTTTTACAAAAAAAATGTCAAATAATACAAAAAGCCATATTTATTTTTTGCATATTAAATCTCAATTATTTTAGAAATATGCACATTAAATTTCAATTATTTTAGAAATATGCTAAAATTTGCGGCATCGTTTTTTAGCATCCAAAAATCAACAAGAAACCTCTTATCTGATTCAAAATAATCTTATTTGATTCAAAATAATTTAAAAAAATATTTTTTTTTGAACTAGTGTAATTATTTATTACACGGAATAAAAAATTTCGCTAAAGTTTAAAAATTAGATAGATACAGACGGAAGTAATATTTCGTTGAATCATCAAAATAATTTCGCTAAAGTTTAAAAATTAGATAGATACAGACGAAAGTGATATTTCGTTGAACCGTCAAAATAATTATGTAGAAAATTCAAGCATGATGAGTAACGCTGCAAAAAGTTTTGACATTCCAGCAACTAGTTTGAGCGTCCTGCATAACCATTTTGATGGTCTAATAAAACTATTTTCAGATTTGTATCTTTTTAGATACTTCAACAAAACTGTTCTTTCGGTGAATGTAATTATAGTTACAAATATCAAAATCTTTCTCAATGCAAGCACGTAATTCGCTGTAATGCGTCGATTGCGACGTATATAGCATCGCTAATGTACTTCCAAATTCGTGTATATTGGATTTTCTGAATTGTCGAGTAATTGTCTACCTAATCTGGATGATGCAGCGTATATTGAAGTTTTGAGCTTTCCTGCCAGTAATATCTGTGCGTTATGCTTGACAAATGTCTCGATGATTTTTCCTCCTTTCACTCACCGGTAATCGATTATTATACGGCGGATACTTCCTTCAAGCCGAATTGACGAAGCTGTCGCACAACCGCCATTGTAGTTCATTGCCCCGGGGCGAGATAAATTGTGTTGTACAAATACCCCATAACGACCGCGAAAAGCTTCAGAACTCGACTAGGGTGAGAATTGGCCCGTTGTAACGGCGATCAACGAAGAGTAAAACCGATAGCATACAGAATCGCTCCGGGAAGCTAACTGTCCTTTGATTTCTTTGTTCACCGCTATTTCTATTCAATTCTCGATCGTCACCACGATATCCCGCTATTTTTTAGCAAGCGTGGTTGATATAACAACTCCCTTCGGCTCATTCGAACGAATTTTTTATCAATTAATATAACGTTGAAATATTGCCAATTAAAATTAACACAACTGTACGTATAACGGAACGCTATTGGTATGTAATATTATATATTAGAATTTCAATCGACGTTCGTTTGCGATTGCTTACTCATTTATTGAACTGCTTGCTTTGATAAACAAGTGCGTTTGATACACGTTGATACAATAAGTACAAAAAGTATTCATTACAGGGGAGATGTATATATTCCTTTGAAAAACTTTATTTTTAGAAAGTTTAAGTTAATTAACAATTTATTAACAAATAATAAAATGTGTATATTTATCAAAACTATTTTACTTAAAAATATGTATATATAATAAATAAAATATTAAACTATTTTCATAATAAACAAAAACAAAAAATATATATAATATAATTGTATTAAAAATATATATAACTCGGACGCACAAAAGTATTTATACAGTGGAAAAATTTAGCTTCTGGAAGATCATGAATGAACGGCGATTATCTTCGTTAAGTTTTTTTGTTTATATTAAGATAAAACATATTTGTTATTAATAAATTACTAATTAATGTATTTATTCTACAAATAAGATTTTTTTTATAAAAATCTTGCCTGAACATATAAATATATTTTTCATTGTTATACGTTCATATACGTAATGTTATTTTAATGACATTTTATTGAATGTGATGATTTAATTTCTGTTCCTATATCCATTTCATTATGCTTATCGAAACTTCATCAATATTTATACGATATACAAGTCTAAATATAAAATTCAACGTACATACAATATCTTTGGGAACGACGGAGAACATTTATACATACGTGACTTTAGTATAAAATGATGCTGCATTATCTTTCCCTGACTCAGCGTTTTGATCCGCTCGACCCTTCATACGCATGCTTCCTCATTAATCTTTTTCTGACACAATTAATACTGATTTGTCTACCCGACAGCCGTCATACTTGTCGAAAACCGTAAAAGTAAGGATGATGTGTAAAATTTCTCGTTTTCTTGTTTTGATTATTTTTCGATAGTACAATAATATTTAAAAATTAGATTTCTGAGAATTAAAACGATAAAAGAAAATCTGATACAATAATATAGATGATAAGTATCCATTATTGTATGTATTGTAAATACTCTGATTAAATGTACGTGCTCGATTTAGTGAAATGAAAAAGATAAATTTATAGTTTTCTTATAATTTTCATAAATTATTTTTGATAATACTTATTAGAATTGATATTTTTAAAATAATTCAATTTAACGATCATTACATATTTTTAAATGAAAGCAACGCTTAATACATAAGCATTGTTACTTTGATCAGATTTATTAAATAGGTAGACAATTGGGATACGTAGATAGACAACCTGCGACATCTAGAAACTGGAACGAAAAACATAAGCTCTCAATAAAATCAGTCGATCATTTTTTCGCGTCTGTATTATAGACAATATTATATATATTTTATTATATTTATTAATTTTATTATATTATATTTATTAGTTTTAAACAAGATAAGATCTACAAATAAATAATAGTGATAATCAAATTTTAATATTACAAATTAATAATATTATAAAAATAATTTAAAATATAAAGATACCAATTTTTATGTGTATGTATCTAATACATTTGATTATCACTATTATTTATTTGTAGATCTTATCTTGTTTAAAACTAATAAATATAATATAATTACAGAAAAATAATTTTCTTCCTGCTCTCTCTGTTTTTATTTAATTCTGTTTAATATTTTTATTTAATTAAATCTCTATATTATTATTCTCTGTATTATTATAATTGTATAATGAATTTATAAGAAATATTGTGAGATAATGAAATCTAATATTCTATATTCTCTTAATTTAATTATATCTTTTTTAATTATGATATCTTTTCAGATATCATAATTATAAGAAAAAAGAAATAGATTCAAACTGTTGGCAAATAAATTCAAATAGTTAATAGCTAAAACATTTTATTATTATTGTATTATTATATCTTACAAATATTTTTATGCTATATAATTTTTTTATTTATTTAGTTTTTATTAATTGTCTAAGACATAATAATGTGACATAATGATTGTTTCAGAAAAATGTTTAATTCTTTAATTTTTTCATATTTCTTATATATTTTATATATGTACATATAGATACGTCTCACGCGATTTTGACATAATAAACTTTTACATAATATTCAATAAATAAAAGTTTTATCTTCATAATTCAAAAATTTTGTTATCAATCTTGTTATCAATCAAACATTGAAAATTTTACATGTATATATTATCAATATAAATATAAACGATTACTTCTGCAGTAGCAAATGATAAATAAATTTTGCATTACTATTCATAATAATATAATTTCATAAGTAGCTTCGTCGTTGTCTGACACCTCTCAGGTCTTCCTTCATCTCTCAACTCCTACTTGCAGTCACATCACACTTACAAAAATGCAGTTAATTACAACCGCACTTTGCACAATATTCTCAACATTAATTGCACGCGATGTGCGCTTTATTATATCACGGTGAAAGAATATTGCGGAAAAAATTAAAAGATACGATCGCACAAAGTTAACGATCCGTTCGCCATCCGCGACTTCTCGTAAATTATACCACAACAGCCAATTCTCGAATAGCAAAGGAAATTCGAAAAACTATACAAACTTCAGGCTATGGCCGTTGCTTATATTGTTTTCGACTTAATAGGAATAACGAATAATATATATTCACGTTTTAAAGCGATTATTATTTCGTATTGTAAAATAAAAAAAAAACAAATATAAAAGTTTAGGTTGAAGATAAATGCGAAATGTATTATATTATCTGAAAATATCTGAGAAATGGTTATATTGCCTTGCCGACTACTTGTGCGATACATTCTAAACGATCTTTAATATCGAAATACTTAGTTATTATTAACTAACAATCGACATATCAGAGTTATTTACATCACTCGATTTATCTATTATTTTGCATTCTCAATTCAAAATCGGTAATCGAATAATCTAATCCAGCGAAAAGATCAAAACGCGTGAAAAATATAGTATTCGAATATCGCGATGATCTGCTTGCACAATCAGGGACATTATTCTTGAAAAATATATCGTAAAAATATATACTGTAGTAGAATAAGATCTCAGTTAACTTTCGCGAAATGTTCATTGAGCACACAAGCGTTTTCTCCCGTGAAACACTCGTCTTGACTATCTCAAAGCAATAAGATTAATATTTCATTTATTATATGAAAAATTTGTCAAACTTGTTAATTGGCTGTAAAAAATTGTTTTTTTTTAAAACATCGCATACAACAATGTACGATATATCATATGAAATATATCGTAAAATACTAT
>Ga0157364_1002663_pt1 | contig 16836 bp, 6 predicted proteins | sample AttsexASBM2_FD_111476 | JGI IMG/M metagenome (GOLD analysis project Ga0157364, IMG submission 111476) | Fungus gardens microbial communities from leaf cutter ant in Ribeirão Preto, State of São Paulo, Brazil - Atta sexdens ASBM2 | ecosystem: Host-associated > Fungi > Mycelium > Unclassified ... | reverse complement strand
TAATTGCTTTAGCTCACAACATCGTATTATTAAATTGCAGGATTCATCTTCCGATCATACATCTAATCAAGAGCGGTTTGGTTATTTCTCTTCTTTAAAGAACGTAAGTGAAATATTCCTTAATAATAATAAGTTTATCTAGATTATTATACGAATAATTTAAATAATTAAGGAAGAAGCCCACAAACGATCGCGATCTTAGATTTTAGTCTCTTTAATAACATTTCTATGCATTTTATGTACATTCTTTTAGTTCTTTAAATTGCGCGCCTAACTGTCTGTTGAATTTACATCGCAATCACATTGAAATAATAATTAAATTAATAATTTCAAATTAAATTAATCGTCAGTTTTTATCATAACTTTAATAGCAACTTAATATCTTAACTTATTGCGACAAATATTCCTGAGATATTCCTAATTGTTTTATTTTACATTATATAAAAATATTGAATAAAAAGGAAAAAGGCATTCATATTACATTAAGAGAAACAATTTAATAATAAAAGCAATCAGTAATGCGATATAAATTAGATATAGCTAAAACGTTTTTTCCAATTTTACCCCTTCCATCGATTTATTCATTATGTATGGTGTCACTAATGTACAATTTCGCTAATAACGTCTAATAACAACGTTAATCAATTAAGAAAATTGGCTAAGATAGTAGTCACGAATTAAAGATTCTTGTGCAAAAAAATGATTCTATTTTCAACGAAAATAACTATTTCACAGTTATTTACTTGATGGATAAATTTGTCGGCTGAAATCTTTCATAACTTTTATACGAATAGTATATTTTCATTTTGTGTAAAACTCGATCAAAATACGCTCTGTGATGCAAATATAACATTGTAATTTAATGACATAGTATCTTAAATTTAACTCTTAATTGAACAAACGAAACGGAAACGTAAGACACTTTCGTGAGGAAGCTAATCTTAAAAGAGGTTTTGAATTTCGGTATACGCGCAATTCGGCGGACGGGAAGTTCGATGCTATAGCGAGAGGGTTGATACTCGGTCTGTGTAAACAGGTAGTCCCTTCTATATCGTTACGATAACAATACACGTCGCGCGAACCACTTTTGCTATCCAGCCACAGTGTTATCCTGGCGCCTACGATCCAATAAGCACTCTGATATTCCTTTTCAAAAATACCAACGTAAGCGACAACAAATATTTTTCATGGCACCGTGTCATTTATTGTAGCAGAAATTATTCTTTGAAGAGAAAGAAATGCGCCGAATCTCAAATTAGAGAACGTTTTTTTTGTTTCAATCATTTTCTCAGAAATTATTGATCACGTAACAATAACTTTTAATGCTCAAAATTGGATTAGTAAAGACGAATAAATATTAAGTACAGGGAAAGAACAGGGTTTTGCTGAAGTATTCGTACACAAGTATTCGTGGAAAGAACGGTTTTGCATATCTAAAAATTTAGATACAGATATGAAAATAATTTTTGAATCATCAAAATGATTATGTAGGACGCTTAAATTGGTTACTAGAATGTTAACTTAATTTTTGCAGTATTATTATCAATCTTTAAATGTTCTATATAATTGTTCTGAAGATCCGATAAAATTATTTTCAGATCTGTATCTAGCTAAATTTTTAGATATGCAAAATCGTTCTTTCCACGTGTACGAAGTTTAATTGCAGATCAAATTAAAGGCCAGCCCTATTATAAATATATGTTACTTGAAAATTTCTTGAACGTGTCAAGATTTATTGTAGGGAAAAATGTATGAAGTGTACAATAGATACAAAATATAAAGAAATCGTATGCTTAACATGAACATGGAAAATGCTTATTAGCGAGACCGTGTTTGCACCCATTAATCGTGCAGAGTGTTCGTTTATAGTAATATGATAAAGGGTACCTCGAAGTTTGTTTTAAAATATCCTCGAGGCGCATGAGAGAGACCGAGAAATGAAATAGGCGGAGGGAGTTAGTCTGGAGGGTGAGGTAAGCAATTAAGCATCGCCATCAGCCGTTGTGTCTCGTTGTTTGTCTTCGAGCTACCCATCAACTGCCCTCTATCTTCTTGCCCCCTTGGTGCCGCGAATTATCTGCGTCCGTGATTTATTCATCATTCCAAGACGTAAGTGCCGCCCTTTTTTCCTCTCCTTTTTATTCAGACCAACTAATTTGGCAAGAGAGCGAAATGTTCACTTTTGTGCCTGACGTTTAATAATAAACTGTCGACGATATCATTTGATTTGTAATTAATTATTCCTATATCTTTTTTTTTTTAATTAAGAGACATTCTCTGCAGAAAAGCTATAATTAATATAATGTTTATAAAATGAAAATGATAATGTGTGGAGTTTTCTTCCTCCTTTTTTCTCTTTCTTTTTTTTATAAATTATACATATCAAAAATTAAATAAAGGGATATATCGGACAAATAAAAGTTAAGTGCGGTTAGTAGGACGCAATTTAAATATATTATCAATTGTACTCAATTGCAAAACTTCAAACGTTTCGGCTTTTGAGCCGTTATCAGCGATCATAAATTTTATATATATAGGTATATATAAATCTAATGCCTTACCTTAATGAATCTTTAACTTCGCGATTATATTCTTCCAGTATAATCACGTCGAGGATCGCATTGTTCATTGTTTATGTATATCAAATTATTCGCTTAATGTAACATCGATTATGTAATACAATGTAATATACAACATTAATATACAACATTAAACTAGTAAAGTGATATAAAATACTTTATACATTTGCATATCGGCTTCTGATTTGTTTTAGCATCAGCATCAACTTGCGGAACTCAACAAGAAACAATTGGAACAGGCAATGCAACAACTGCAGGAACAATTACAGCTGAACTTATTTCAGCAGACACATTTATTGCAAACAGCGGACAAAAAGAAAGCATCGGCGCCTCTTCAGCAACTAGCGATTCAACAACAGCAACTGATACAGCAATTACAGATTACACAGAGGCAATATCTGTTACAGCAAGGACTGAGTCTTCAAGGTCATAATCCTTCTTCAGGTATTTATTTAAATAAAATTAATGTGCTTGATTGAAAGATATTTCGATATGCTTTAATAATTTTTAAATACGATTAGATAAAGTGCGAACATAAGATATATTTATGATTCCAATAGAGTGTATTAAAAATATATTTTCAACGAAATATAATACGAAATTCAACGAAATTAAAATAAACTATAAATTTTATAATAGTGATTATTAATCTTTTACATTGTATCAATCAATAGTTATGATATATTAAATATTACTTCAGTAAAAAGGTTTGAAGTGTTTAGACTTAGAACAGGTCAAGTGTATAATTAAGCTACATTTTAAATACGAAATCTCATCTAGATAGAATCTTAGATTTGATTAAGTTTGTTCTTTATATATAAAACGAAGAATTATTCAAAAAGGTGATCAAGATTTTTTTTTTAATTCTTAAAAATGATATTTGTATCTTACGAATGCGTGAACAGCTTTTTCGAAGATTGTTAGTCGTTGTTTTAATATCTTGCACGTGTTCTGCATCAGTACGTACATATCTCTATCATCAAGAAGTCAACGTTTTTATCAACGCATGTTCACGTTCGTGATAAAAGGATTATGCAAACGTATATTTTTAACTCGCGTGTTATTGTCACATTCTAACACGATTACATTGCATAAACATAGGAATTCGTTATCAAGACAATCACATGCTGCAACTGAACACATGAGTGTATTTGCTGCGACGCGTGACATACTCGTGTCATAGGAATCACATGTCATCAGTAGCACGTACGCAAAGACAAAGATAAGCTTTGATACTGGAAGCATCCCTTTAGTTTTAAACTAAAACGATTCAGTATCTCCTACATAATCCTTTCGAATCTCTGTTCACTATGTCTCTTTATTTCTTTATTTTTTTCTTCACTTTAATTTCATTTACTTCTTCTCTTCTTCCGTTCTCCCTTGCGTCTCCCTTTCTTGTTTTTTACCCTGAACAAAACTTTTATACAAAAGCGTTTCGATTACAAACCGATGCTCGCTCCAACGATGTTCTCTTTTCTGATACTTGTACGTATAGGTACGTGATACATATGTTCGAAAGGATCGAAATTACTCGAAATAGCAACCGTGATTCATCGTCAGACGTTTCAAATTCGAGAGTTCATATATGAAATGAATCTAGCCATTATTTTCAACCATGCCTTATTCCCACTGCTTGCTATGTCCTTTCTATTTTCTTCATTTCTCAAAAATTTAACTATCTTATCTTTTAATTTTATCGTTCTTAGCATTTTCAATTCCTCCTATTTTCAATTTCTCCTTGTCGACGCGTTGCTTCGTCTTTCATCCACATGAACGTTTGCTTCACGATTGTATCAAGATTGCACTGAATATTAATTGCGAATATTGTTTATCTCTCATTAAACAGGTTGACATTATTTATCGTCATTTTGACGTTAAAATGAATTAATAATGACAAATTGTTTGGTGAGCTACTCTGTTTAAATATTTATGATAACAAACTTTTTTTTTAAAGATTTTTACTGATCATGTGATATAATCATGTGATGTAATATATATTTCTAAGCAATTACATTTTCTTTTGATTTCCTATCTTAATTACGAAAATTCAACGATATAAATATATTTTTTTTTTATGGAAATTATGGCGATGGCGATTATTATCTCTTCGCTTAATCATTTTCAAATGGGTGCTTTTTTCTAAATTAAGCAGGTTTGCCACCAGGTGATAATCTACCATCATGGAAGTCAGAGCCCTCGGATACACCGGAATCCCACCAGAATTCCAACGTGGCGAAATCGAATTCTGGATTGAACGGTAAAACAACAGTTTCACGCTTCTCTGTTGATCTCAAGCTCGTTCGTTTTTGTATTCTAATTTCTCCATGCTTATGTTTTATTTTTTTGCGAATGCGACGTTCGTTTACCGAACTATCGCAGGCATTCTGAATTCGATAGCTTCGAGCCGACGGTCCGAGGTGAATGGTACAACACCGATGGACGAGAAGCCGCTGGATGCCTCCTGCAACGACAAGGTTCATCCCCTCTATGGCCATGGGGTGTGCAAGTGGCCAGGCTGTGAAGTAATTTGTGAAGACTATCAAGCATTCCTTAAGTGAGTTTTTCGATTTATTTTTTTTTTTTAATATATTTTCTTAATTGTATTTTCGACATCTAAGGGTCAACCGTTATTCAACTTCCATAAATTCAGTAAAATTTCCTTCCAGCTATCAAATAACAAATTTTTGTGAGTGCAAGTATTTTTAATATTTACTTTAGTACTTTTTACTAATAATATAAAGATTCAAATTAATAACGAATCGAAATAAAAACGCGATATATTTTAGAGAGATAAACTATTTTCAAACAGATAAGTGAACGTAAAAAAGGAACTGCGAATATGTATGGGAAACTGAAGAAATAGAAGGAATAAAGTCGGTAATTAAATTGGGGGGAATGAGGCAAAGAAAGTGTAGAAAAATCGCTCGTGTCAGCATATCTCATTGACATCAGGCGTTTTCGCTCATCGGTTTCGAGCCGCAACCGCAAGCTCGTCGTAGCTATCCGAAAGATCCTTCGTAATCACGTAGCTCGTCTCACTGCAAACTCTCCCTCAAACAAGCCGTTACTTAAAAAAAAAGAAAAACGCTAATTACCTTTGTCTCATTAATATTCACGACATTCGACCGCATCGTTATGCCCCTCAGTCTAATCCCTTTCTGTCCCTTTCCCCCGTCAGTTCGTTCGTTCAAACTCCCTCGACCTTCCCGCATCTTCGTTCTTTCAACCGACCGATCCGCTCCTCTCGCCACCCTTTTCCACTCCCGTCGATACAGCCGTCCGTTCCGTCGACGAAGAAGGATTACGGAAATTCTTAAATACGGAATCTTGTTGGCGTTGTTGGCACCCCCATCCTCTACCTACGACGCGGCGAAGCTTAATTTTCTGTCCTGCCGTCTCCTGAGGGTTTGAGCTCTTGTAGCTCGGAGAATGGAAGCGTTACGTGCTCGGGATTTTTCGTGGCTTTCTGACGCGCAGATTTTTTTGCTACTCTTGCAAGATAATTCTGACAGTTTTTCTCATCTTTCCATGTTTTTTGTTGATAAACATAGGCTGCAAATCACTTAAATTTTAATTATTTATTTTAAAGTCAAATTAAGTTAAAGATTGCAGAGTTTTTAAATTAATGATATAAATCTTTATTAGATCTGCCACGACATTATGCTAAAATATTAAATAATTTAAAATGAAATTTTTGTGTTTACATGAAACAAATGTAACGATAATAAATTTAATTAAAAATTTATTTGAATTTTATATATAATTTTACTTATATTCTTTTTTTATTATTTAATTTAATCTAACACAAGGATCAAAAATGATTATTATGTTAAAATATTATAAATAGTTTAATCTTATCATTTTCTTAATATTAACATCATAATATTTGCATTGAGAGAGAGAGAGAGAGAGAGAGAGAGAGAGAGAGAGAGGGAGGGGGGGGGGGAGGGGGGAGAGAAAATGTAGAGTGTTGAAAAAAAATAAAAAAAAATATATATAAAGAGAAAGAAGGAGAAAGAAAAGAAGGGGAAGGAGGGAAGGGAGGAAGAGGGGATTGAAACTGTAGCATGTTGAATTAAAATAAACCATAATTAATCTTGAAATATTGCAGACACTTAAATACAGAACACACATTGGATGACCGATCGACAGCGCAAGCCAGGGTCCAGATGCAAGTAGTGTCGCAGTTAGAAATTCAGTTGCAAAAAGAACGAGATCGACTAGGCGCTATGATGCATCATTTGCACATGGCAAAACAAATGGCTTCCCCGGAACCACCAAAGTCATCGGAGTCATCGGTAAATTCTCTTTATTATATTTATAATTAATATAATATTGTTCTTTAGATTAGATTTTTTTATTTTATTGAATTATTTTATTTAATCATTCATTTATTATTAATCCATATTAAAAATAATGAAAACAACACGATGATGTCTATAATTTCTTTCGTAACAATTTAATTTCTTTATATAAAAATTGTATTCCATTAAGCTGAGTCATAAATAATTTCCGTTTTAGTATATGAATTTTATTTCTCAATAAAAAACAAAAAATTATATCTTAATCAATTATATGTTCGCAATGATTTGTTCGCAATTATTTGCAATGATTTGTTGCCATTCCACTAATTGTATTTCTAATGATTTTAAAGTACCATGCATGGAAGTTTATTGAGCGTCCTCGTCTGGGTTTATTTTTTAACAACGTACATATCTTTAGAATGAAATTTTGTAAACCAATTTTGTACTTGCCTGTCAGTTATACCATAAACACTGCAAACTTTTTTTTGGCCTTCGTAGCATTTTTTCTTACCATAATATTATACGATGAATATGCATTTTTATTTCCTTCAATTCAGAATTAAGAAATTATTACTTTATTTCGATGTGTACACTATTACTGTCATTATGAGATTTTTACGAAATTTACTTCAAACATGATTTGACCTGTCAAGTATAATGAGTTATTAACGTGATGATTGGCCATAAATGTATTATTACAATTTATTCTCCGAAATGGAAATTATTTATGATTCAACCTAAGGTATTTAATTTTTTCAACATTATTATAACATAAAATTTAGATTAGATTAGAGTTTGTTGTACCAACTGTATTAACAAAAATATATTAATTTATATTAACAAAAACAATTTATGCATACTACTGTCGTCTTTTCTTATAGCTTCATAAAAAAAAAATTAATTATCATTGAGAATTATGAGAGTAACTTTATCTATAAATTTGCTGCAAATTAAAATTATTAATTGCATTATGAAACAAAAATACATCATGAAACAAAAAAAAAATCTTTATCATAAATCGCGATTATAATACGCTTAAAGATCCGCTATAGAAGGAATACTGAAAACTGAATCTGGAAAAATGGTTCAACTGCGACGCGTAAACTTTCTTCGCTGTGGTATTGCTATGAGATCGTAAAGCCGGATTTTCACGACAGACCAGCTCGTTGGAAGATTTTACGAGCTTCTCGTGGCTCGCTAACAACAACGCGAGTTTCAGTTTTAACGCGCCGCCGAGTCGAGTGCTAATTTATACATAAAGTTTGCATTAATAATTCATCGGAGCTGCGGTAATTTTATATCGCCTTAATTAAAACCCCTAACAAGTTGGGCAGTCAGAGAATACCAATATCGCATTAGCCCTCCGCCGGCGACAACGCTCGACGGTCGACGGCTTAATTATTTTAACGCAGCTGTGTGAGTAATTTCGCTACGAAGATCAGATTGCTCGTATATTATGATATGTAATAAGATATCCATGGCAACTGCATTTATTGATATTCATATTTATATTGCATCAAGTGCTTTAAATATGTACATTACATTTATCATGAAATTTCTGGAGCAAAAGAAATGAGATATTTCTTTGTTATTAGATCTAAAAGACAAATCTTGCAATGATTTTAAAAGTTACAACCGTAGAGTTTAAAATTTTTCTGAGTTTATGAAAAATTAGTTAATCAAACTTTGGAAATTGCTCTGCATAAATTACATAAAAACATCTTTTTACAATGCTTTCATTTTCGTTCTAAAATGATCTCTGTTCAAGAGAAATCTAAAATGATCACAGTTTATATTCAATTCGTTTATATCTTTATCATGACTGTTTTTTTGTCTCGTCTGCCAAATTTTTTGAATTTTGGGAACTCTCTTTTTCAGACGGGCTCGAATTTACCAAAGCTAAATTTTTCCACTGCGCTAATGAGTCAACCGCCACCTAACTTTGGAGTCTCTCAGGTGTCACCAGTATCCATGTCCGCGCTAGTGTCTGCCGTGAGGTCGCCTGCGAGTGCTCAATTGCCTCCGTCGGTTGGCAGTGCCCCGATGCCACCACTTCCGACCATACCCAATATGTCCAGTTTACCTCCCATGCCCAACATGCCTGGCAGCATGCCGAGTATGGCTGGTCCAATCAGACGGCGCATCAGCGACAAGTCAGCTCTTTCTTTGGCAGGAGGTAAGGTCATCTCTTTATTTCATAATCTTTAATTATCTTGCCTGACAGGTGAGAAATAATATCTTCGAGAACTAATGGGGGCCAGAATAATTTTGCGTTACCAAGGTCAATTTTGTTTTGAAATCAATTTTACAATAGCTCTTCCGTTTTACCTGTTTCAAGGAAAATGGTTGATCTGTGATCTTAATAGATTGTTGGTACGTCGAAATATCAATGTATAATGTATAGTATAATTCGTTAGTCGCTTATATTAATAATAAAAATTGAAATTAAAAACACATTAAAGGATATTGAATTATTAACAATTCGTTTTAATAAAACATAATTTCAGTTATATATTTAATTATGTATACATATTAATTATATATACATAAAGAAAGATAAAAGAGACAAATATATAGATATATTAAAATTTTCTTGCCAAATGATATTAACTGCGATTTGCGAAATATATATACACTATATACCTATATACTATTTATTTATCGAATTTAGTGATATTAATTCATTCCTAATTGAATATATCCCTTTTTTTAGTTCAATTTCTATTGTATAATTTTTATATCTTATTTATTTATATATATATTTATAGGAGCGTATTATTAACTTGTAAATTTAATGTCTTTAATTAAAATATTTTCGATGTAACCATTTTTCGAACGTATATAGCTTTTATGATTGAAACGCATACGAGAGCTTGGAACTGGATTAATATCGTCTCAAAGAAAGGCGAAACGAAAGAAATGACAATTCAGAAATTAAATACTATTCGTAGGACTGTATGACGAGGGCACTGTAAGGCGCAGAGTAGCCGTCGATAGATCTGGAATAGATATTAACGAAGGTAACGATAACACAAAATCATATTCGGAGTGATGCGCGAGCTTCGAAATACCATTATGAAGAATTTCTGCACTGCAACTCTTATTAAAGTGTTAATAAGAGAAGCTTTCTTTTTCAAATTATATTATATAGATGTGTGTCTAGAAAATAAATAATATATTATATAGCTGTGTATTATAATGAAAGTTATAAAACATTATTAATTTAAGAGAATGATAAATGAAAATTGCATGATGTCGATAATATTTCTTAATTTTCTTCGTAAACATATATAGTTCTATGAGATCATATTTACAATTTTAATCCTGCGTAATAAGATAATTATATATTTATACTTTTGAAATTATTTTTGGCATTTCGAGGTTCGTCACAAAAATATATTCACTCCGACGAAATAAAAAAAAATTACCGATCCTGTAGCAAGTGCTCTTTACGGTCCTCTCTTGGTCTCGTGCCTTTTCCTGTCGTAAATTGTACCACACGCACAGATTACTTATGGTAGCGACTATGTCACGTGAAGCGACAGTGTTCAAGCCTTGTTGGCGGTATAAAACGCATAGGTGTGTAGAGAGGGGATACAAGGAAATTTATGCGATGAAAAAAGAAATTATACGAGATGAAAAAAAAAAATTCTTTCATCCGCCAGCTCGAACCTCTTTCTTATCGATGCTTTTGTTGTTTCCTTATTTCTTGTGCTGCCTGCCCTCCCCACCGTGTAGGGCTGCCCTACATGCTGGAGCGTGCTGGCCTTGACGTCCAACAAGGTACTGTCAACCTATTTTCCACACATTCCCTTTTGTGGCTTACAAATTTTCTTGCGGAAATATGCACCTTGCATGAACACTCACTTCCTTTCTTCGTCTTCATCTCTGCCTCTCCACGTTCACATAACAATGACTTTGCTAAAATATCTAACAAAATTTAGCTAGATACAGATCTGAAAATAGTTTCGTTGGACTATCAAAATAATCATGTAAGACACTCAAGCTAGAATATCAAAAATTTTTTTGCAACATTGCAAATCATGTTTGAGTTTCCTATGTAATTATTTTGATAGTAAGAAAATTATTTTCAAATCTGTATTTACTTAAATTTTTAAATATTTCAGCAAAATTATTCTTTTTATGTAGCAACAATTTTTCTAATTTTAATATAATTCTTGAAATAATTAAAATTGCGAGTATTCCAAAACCCCATGCAAACACTTGAGGATAAATCGATTGATCGTAATTTATTTTTTTATTACTTTTCTTTTAAGCGCGAAAGAGGTGATCCATATATTTGGTTTGAACTACTTTTATTTTTGGCAAACAAATATGTGAACTTCAGTTTTAATGTTGTAAATGTACAATCACCTCTAAAAAGAGTAGTTCCGAAAAAATTAAATGTGAAAAAGAATTTCGATGTTTGTATTACCTCCTTCTGATCTTTATGAAATTTTTTTTTTATAAAAGCATGCGTCTGCATATATTTCTGCAGATATAAAAATTACCGTTGTTTTAGAAGAATATCCATTTTTTACTCTTAATATTGATATTTTGCATATAATTTCTTTCTATAAAGCCTTATTATTAGATATATATTTTGCATATAGTTTTTAATTTATTTGATGACCAATTGCTATTTTCAAATTTAGAAATCCATTTAGATGCTAAAAAAGAAAATTTAGAAAAACATAATTTAATAAAAAATGTGAAATATAAAATTGATATATATCTTATTATGCAATTCAAAATACATTTATAACTTTTCAAACTTATTTAATATTTAATACAAATATTTAAAAATACTTTAATATTTAATATAAATATTTAAAGCGATTAAATTTTTTTGAAAGTAAAATCGTAAAAATACGCATAGCTTGATTTACTCTTCGTCATTTAAAAGCAAAATTTTATTATAATTTTGTGACCAGCACAATGTTTGCTTGTTGTGTGATCCTTGTGTTCAGATCTTATTGCGTAAAAAAAATAATTAAACAAGTATTACTTGTTATTATTATAATAAAAATATTAGCTTTCGTTACCTGCTATTATTTTTAATAACTTAATAGGGTAAATGAAATTTGTTGCGTCCGGTTTCAGAAATTCAGCGAAATAGGGAATTCTACAAGAATGCAGACGTCAGACCACCGTTCACGTATGCATCCTTAATTCGGCAGGTGAGTAGATAATATAATTGGCGAAAGATTCTCCGGATATTGCATTTTCCCATCGCGTCGCATTATTTTAACAAATCATTGTGAGGATTTTCTTTAACAACATAAAACAATTTGAATGCTTATATACCTATTATCGTGATTATTTTAATAATTTCGAGAATATATTGAAAATTAATTTTCACTTTATTTATTAAAATTAATATTATTAATATTATTAAATATTCGGATTTAATAATAATGTTTATATTGAAGTTCATTATATCTTCTTAATAATTATTTAGGTGTAATAAAATTTATTTTACTTATTAATTTTATATATTATATTTTGTTAAAGAATTTTAACATTTTCAAATCATTTATTATAATCTAAAAGTACAAATTTTGCACAATATACGAACCGATATTACACGTAAGTCTCTTCGTTTATGAACATTTAAGTACCTTAGCCATGATGTTTTGCCTCTTAGAATAGAGCAAGTTAATATAATTATAATATTGCTCTTTTCATAGTCTATCATCGAATCTCCTGAGAAACAGCTGACACTCAACGAAATTTACAACTGGTTCCAAAACACATTCTGCTACTTCCGGCGCAACGCAGCAACGTGGAAGGTATATTTTATAATTCCAATAGTATAATTATCCAATTGTTTCAAAACAAGAAAATTAAATAAGAAACAGATAAAAGCTTTTGACTTCAAGATTCCAAAATGTAGCTTTCTTATCAGAATTTTTTTCTAATTTTTCATGCTTGCAGCTAGTAATTTTTACAAGGCATAAAATATTCTAAGCTTATTATAGCAATTTTATTTCTCCATAAGAAAACCGGAAGAAGTTTCCAAACATAATCTTTAAATAGCGAGAGAGTTACGAGTAAAGTGGGGAAGTGACTCTCTTTTAACTGGATGAAGTTAGCACGAATCTATTTGTGCAGCGGGAGTCAAGGATAAAACAAGGATAAAACAATCACGCAATTTGTATTTATACGAGCGTATTAAGCTGAATGCGCTTAACAAGAAAAGATGACAGCTTATTGAGAATTTCGGATAATTATATGTATTGATTTGGATTAACAGGCTAAGTGACGTGCCGGGCAGAGCAGCTGGTAATGATAGTTGTATTGCTTTCTCGAATAAGGGGGGAAAACTGGTAACATGTGAAATATGACATATTACGAATCATTTATGAGCCATCTGTCATTATATTCTTCCTTGTTTCCCCTCGTTTGCAGACCACTCAATAGCATCGCGTGTCAGAATAACAGCAATTCTCTTAAACTAATAATAAACTAATAGTCCAATAACTAAACCAATAGTAAATAGAATTGGAACGTCCTTACAGACGATTATTGCATTACACATTCCTATAAGCACATATTACATACGTCAATTATTTTATCGTTTAAAATGATCGTTGTCAATGTATCTGAATGAGAAATGTATTACTTGCAAAAACGTATTATATTAAATAATAGTAGAGATATATAAGTATTTTATAGATGATATTTTATAGAGATCTCATGAATCGCTTTATTCTGACATAATAGACTTTATTCTAAATAATTACGACGGTTTGAATGATTATTTGAATGATTATCATTATTTACTTAATCTGGAACGAATCGACCGAATAAATGCGGAACGTTTATAATATAGTAATATAAATTAATATATTCCGTGTCTCTCTACTCAGGTATCCGAAGGCAATGCATATAATGTGCCGATGGTTCATGATCGATTTATAAGCCGACGTGACAAACCGCTTGTTGGCAAGAGTGTTTGCGCGCGTGCGTTTTTGCGTGTGTGCGAGTGTGCGTGGAAGTAATTGACGTTTGCCATGACGCTTCGCCTCGCATGGTTATGTGTATATGAAAACATAAAAAAAAAACGCAAACAGGTTTGCAGCAGAGAGCGGAGGGAGTGAGAAGGCGTGAGCGGAGCAGAGCCAAGGAACCAACACGCCGGTGATAGCGGATGGCGACAAACACGTCATCGTACGGCCGCGTCGCGCGGCCTCGTCGAATTTTATATTCGGCCCTGCGGCATGAATAATTGTTGTCGTTGCCCCTAGATTTAGATGACTAGCTGTGCATTAACGATAAAGGAATGCCACAAACCGTGTCTCTTTCGATTAATCATTATTTTGGTTCGTTATTCCTCATGCGGCCTTCGACGTCGCGATTTCATTGCCGATTTCCTTCTAACAGCGATCGTCATCACCGACCTCATCGTCATCGATCATCGTCGCCACCGTCATTATTATTGATGGACATCGCGTTATTAATTATCGCTGATTATCGATTGGCTAGACTTTATATTATTATTTGTTTTGTATATGTCACGCGATGCCGATTTCTGTTTTTTCTTTGTTGGCTGCCACCTGGAAGACTTGCCCGGCTCTTTTTTTAAATAATAAATTCAGTTGTGACTGAGTAGTTGCATTTATATAAGTATCTTTTAAAATTCATATACTATTACACTTGCGTAGTAATTTGCGCTGCTTTTACTTGATATTTATTATATTTATTCAGTTTGTATTATTTTATTTGTTCGCTTAGCATTTTGGAAACTCTATTTTACATATGTTCATAAAAGCAGCTTTTTTAAGAACGCTATAAAAAGTATTTGTTAATCTGCATAATCTGCGTAATTTAATTTTAAGTTGTTGAAAAATATGCTATCCCGAATAAAAAAAAAATAGAAACAATACAGCAATATTTAAGTTTACGGTATAAATTTAAGTTTAAGGTGGCAGCTTTGCTTGTATTCTTCAAGAATTCTAGCTGTTGCAACCATCTTTAAATGACAACAATAAAATTATCAAATTAATTTTTCTATCATAAATGAAATATCCTTGAACAATCTGTACATTATATAACGTTAGTGAAAAAAATTTTTTTTAATATAAAATAGAACCTATGGGTATTATATCTTTTTTGAGAGATATTTTTGTTTATCTAATATGTTAGATTTCATAAATATAGGATAGAAAATATTTTCGTAATTTATTTATACGACATATTTGATTTTAAAAATTGATCATAAAAATGTATCTCTCGTGTCTTCAAAGATGGTTGCCATAGCTCGCAAGAGCAGCGTTGTCGAACAAGTCATCCTAAAATTTATCTAGGTCAAAATTATTATCTATAAAGACTTGAATCGTAATAAAACGAGGAAATACAAGATCTAGGTCATAACTAGATCGAGGTCATAACTATAAGACTGAAACTATCATTTTGTACAAAAGTACGTCAAGTCATAAAATATTTGGGAGCTCGATTGTGTGTACCTTCTCTATAACATTTAAGTATATAAAATGAATGAGCAAACATGCATTATGGAATTAATAACTTTTATTGAAGTTATATTACAACTCTTTAATTATTATTGCTCGTATTTTTGGCAATACAAATGAATAAATGAATTTGAGTATCTCGGTAAAAACATGATAAATATGTTATTTCAGTATTTAGCGGCAAATAAATTTTGTTTCATTCTATTCATATACGTCTCTATTATCATCGCGACAAATTATAATCCTATCAGAGCCGATAGTTAAAAATATAGATTATTGAGAACTTCGTTGGAAATACTTCATATGAAAGAGCTCTAAGAAAATTTGAAATATATAACATAAATTCGCATAATATTAACTCGAGATATTGATACGTCATTGCAGTAAACATATCAGGAGATATATTCAATCAAAGTTCTGTACAAAGTATCTACATTGTAATACTCAACGAGATCGTTCGCAACGCTGCTCGTTGGCACCTTGGCACCTCGACAAATCATACGGCACACGCACAATATCACACGTCTCACTTAGCAACCTCGCGCCTCGGTCTCACGATCATCATCCATTCTTGCCTCATCAGCGTGATCGGTCATCATCACCCGATGTCGAGGACTCTCTACCGCCTGCGTAACCATACAGCCGCACGTACACGTACACACACGCGCCACGAATCGCCATGAACGACCGTGATCCTTTCCCCCTTCGCCGACTACCGGGATCGTGATTGAGTTGGCTTCGTTCGTTTTTTGCGTTGCTTATTTAGTCTGTGTATTATTTTGTATAGAACGCAGTGCGACACAACCTGTCTCTCCACAAATGTTTCATGCGAGTCGAAAACGTGAAAGGGGCCGTATGGACGGTGGACGAAGTGGAGTTTTACAAGAGACGCCCACAGCGCGCTTGCAGCACGACCGGGTACGTTGCCCCTCCCCATGCCCCATCGATCAGAAAAAGAAATAATTACAACCGCGCTTTTTACTCTCTTTATTCTCTCTCTCTCTCTCTCTCTCTCTCTCTGTCTCTTTCACTTTCTCTTTCTCTCACACCGATATTTCTTACCGCTCCTTTAGCTTCCCTCCTCTCGGAGCGGAGATCAACGAAACTTGAAGCCCGCATTTTTTCCTTTTCCCCGATGTATCAAGGGGATAATTTTCTCCGAATCACAAACTTCCTTATGATTTCATCACCGTTTTTCCCGAAATCCTTCCTTTATATATATATATATATATATATATATATATATATATATATATATACTTCACTTCTCTCTCTTTCTCTGTCTTTTTACATATACTTAATAATCATATTTATATTCACTCTTATTCGCTTTTACTCTATTTATAGTCGCTGACCAAACCCCCCCCCCCCCCCCCCCTTTTTTCCCCATTTTTTCCTCATTTTTTTATATTTTTTTTAAAATTTTTTTTATTTTTTTTTTATAATTTTTTTTTTTAAAAATTTTTTTATTTTTTTTAT
>Ga0157364_1002661_pt1 | contig 16837 bp, 7 predicted proteins | sample AttsexASBM2_FD_111476 | JGI IMG/M metagenome (GOLD analysis project Ga0157364, IMG submission 111476) | Fungus gardens microbial communities from leaf cutter ant in Ribeirão Preto, State of São Paulo, Brazil - Atta sexdens ASBM2 | ecosystem: Host-associated > Fungi > Mycelium > Unclassified ... | reverse complement strand
TTATTAAATAGAGGGTCTCTTATTATATACATTTGACTCTCTTTGGTCTCTTATTATATACGTTATTTAAATGCTGCGGGTAACATTAGAAGCTGCACACATTCTATTTTATATAATATATACAATTTCCTTCATATATGTATATATATATATGTATATATATATATATATATGAATAATAACTACGCAAAAATACAATGCTTCCTCAAATTTTATTATTTTCTTAAATGTTATTAAAGTATAATTTATAAATCTGTTGTGTTAATAAAGGATTATTATTGCATTACATTATTTATTAGTGCATAATAAATTAGATGCATATATAACATTCAAACAATGTTATGATACATTTTTTTATGTGCAACTTTAATTTTTTTTATATAACTATAAAAAAACTCGTTTCTGAATCACTAAAGAAATTTTACGTTTCCGTAGATTTGAGCAAACTATTTTTGATAAGTGTGTAATGGTTTCTTGTAGCTTCGGAAAAATTGTAATACCACACGATATGAAATTCCGTTGTCATTTTAAAATACGAAGAAAAAGAAACATAGTAAAAGGAAAATATTTTATATTATTGCATTGCACGCAATTATATATACTTTCACTACATGCAATTTTCCGCATGCATTTTCCTTGACTATGACAAACGCTATTGCAGCTATTGTGTCATCAACAATTTGTTCTCGTAAAATAATTTACTCATTCTATTTACAATTTCTTAATTACAAGTTTTCTTACAACATTTCTTCAACTTCATACTAACTATTATGCAAATGTATAATTATTGCATTAAAAGAGAATTAGTTTCAAGTTTTTCTCTCAAATTAAAACTCTAGTGCGTTTAATGTTGTAGAAAGTAATTTCTCTCAATTAATCCGTATACATATATAACATTTTAAATACTGCGCAAGCAATAAAAGTTTAAAAGCTGTACTAATTTTATACCTGTACTACAAATTTTATTTATTTAGCTATTTTCAACTATTGCAGACATTGTTTCCGTTCATTATTATCAACGGAATCGTTCACCCTTCTCGCGTTCTCTACGTATCATCATTAAAGGCGATAGCTGCACAGGTGCTATGCACGGATAAACGAGCATTATGTATACCCGCATGCACGACCTGGTTTTCGTGCAAACAGTTTCGCGAACGCACAAAGGCTGTGCGTGAACGCATAATATGTATGCGGAAACAAAGAAAGTGCGGCTTGTGTATCTCTATAATGTATAATTGCAATTGTGGTTGATTGTCCTAATGGACTAATTTTGATACACGAAATAATAGAAATTGAAATAGATATCAGAAAACTGATGAAAAACTATAGTTTACACATCATATACAACATTTCTTCTCTTTTACAAATCATATTTTCTGCGTAATACGGAATATTTCTTTGTAATATGAAAATTTTTACATTAATTATAATTGAACAATTTAAATGCTTTATAAATGTTTATATAATTTGAATAAATAAGATAAATTTTTTAAATAAATTTTCTTATTAAAAAAATGTATCTTATTTATGCTACTGTTAATTAAACGCGCTTCTGCCGATATAACTTTATTATAATAAATTAAGATTTTTTTTAGTCATCATAGTGATTATGATAATTCGCTACTTCTTTTTTTTCAGGTAAGATTAAATTTTTATTTAAATGTAAAATTTAACGCGATATTTAGTTTAACGGAAAACTCCGTCAAACTAAATATCGTTATCCATTATCGTTTCTCACAGTAAGTATCGGTTCATTCGCGTAAAGCAGTCACTGGAAAACGTACTGTGAGTTTCGAGTATTACCAAGTCACATCGTATTTTCTAGCAGAAGGAATTTTCGTAACAAGCACGGCAAAGTATCGAATTTTATCCTGGTTCTTCTGCGGATCTGCACGGGAATATAACGGGGATATTATCCGCAAGCAGCTTATGCTGGTTGCAACATGTTAACAATTTATACACGGGTGATCATAAATCTCCTTGTCGCACCTTGAACCAGTTATAGCTGCCTTATACGCCCTACACAGTGTCCCGCTCTGGAAATTAATATACGGTAACGCCGTACAATAATAATACCGAAGTTTATCGGCTGAGAGATAAACTCATGTCGCTTTGAATATTCACAACAATTTTGTGTCTGTCTTGCAATATTCGAAGGGAGTTGTTAATATGCAAATAAATTTGAAACAATGAAACTCGAGGCAACCCTTAGGCAATGCTTGTAAATGCTTATCGTTTTAAAAAAAAATTATTTCATACGATATTGAGCCTCGTGCAAAAATGTGAAAATATGATATATTTTCATCGTTAAACTTCAAATATAAAATACAATATGCATGCGCAATAGCCGTCGTCTTTCATGATGTTTCAAGTTCTTCGCGATTATTAACAGAAAGAACGTAATGTTGTTTATACCAGGACATCGTCTGTAGCAACACGTTGGCCATTTATACCGGCGATCATTAATTTTCCTCGTTGTTCCTTGAATCAGTTATAGTCCCTTTTGCACATCTTACGATCTCTCGTGACGAGAATTAATATGCGGCCGTGTCGCAGCGTACTATGGTAATAACGAAGTTTTCGTTGAAGAAGATAAACCATGAACGCTTTAATGTCTCGTAGGAGATCTATCGTAATCGTACGATACGGTGAGCAAAATGTAGAACGTACAAATCGCATTACGATAAATTAATTCATCTCATTCTTTGCAAAATTTATGGACAGAAATGTACATGTTATGCTCTCAGAAAAAATGTAATTGATAAAAATATGAATACAAGCGCGTTTAATAAAAAAAATCTTAATCGCATGTATGAATGCATAACAAGTCTTATAAATTACTGTTTAAAATAGATGAACGCGAATTGCAATAAGACATATTTAAGGTTCCTGAACGCTCCTGGATCTTCAGTTCGACGTCAAAAGCGAGAAAATATATAATGAAATTTCTTACAAAATATATTAAAATAGAAATATTTTTCCAAAAAACAATATTTAATAAAACATTATTACAAAATATATCAAACCTCTTCTTCTTTCAATTCTTTATTATCTTGGATACAATCAAATCATATTTATTTCAATTTGACAATTTCGACAATTGTCATATATGTTATTTTGTTTTCTCATTAGGCATAAATCAAATATAGATATGATTATCTGTGATTACCACAAAGAGTTTCCGACTATTCTATTGATTGGAAATGTTTTATAAAAAAATGCTCACACTTTAATATGATTTTCAGGAATTTTCTTTATGTATTTTTCTCGTTTCTGATTATTACAATCCAAGATGGCTGCAATAAGTAGGCAGGAGTCTGCTTTCAAATTATTAACCGGATATAAAGGTGTTAATCGATGAACGCAGTTTTATCGGTTCGTCGCGTAAAAACCACGAGATCTCTTGTTTTCTCAGAGACGGTAAAGCGGAAGAATCGGGTAAAGGGAGACGCTGTCGTGAGTTACAAAAAGGCGAGCCCCTTCTCGTAGTCGTGAAAGCTTCTTTTGCAGTCCTTACCGCTACGTAAGCCGTGCTGAGGGAGACCTCCCAAGTCTCTCGCAGAAGGCACGTCATATTTACGCATCGTGTTTGCCTCCGCTGATTACTGTTTGACGTGCTTGGTTGCCCTCTCGTGCTTCCGCGGCTCCGCGTCTGGTCCTGCGCTTCTCGTGTTCCGTCGCGTGTCTCTTGTTTCCGCGCCGTGTACACATCACACATACTAAGACACATGTTCTTACATGTAAACACATATGCGCGTACATGATGTATGATGTCCTTTTGGTATTCATTCGTGAGGTTCATTATCGATTTTGGCGAATATCCATGATCGAAATCAAGTTGAGTAACAGCCATCAAATGAAAACTTGGCAAAGTTTCGATTGCGTGAATGTTCCGGAAATGCGTTCTTCCGATCATCATCTACTATTAGGAAATATCTCGTAATCTGGTCGGAACATTACAAACAATTACACGATTCGACGAAGCTCTTGCATCGAGCCATGAACTGATTACGCATCGAATGAAAGGTAGAAATGGAAACAGCCCTGTAGCTAATCAGAATAGATGATCGACTCTGTTCCAAAGATAGAAATTCGTTAGATCAATACTAGAATACTGATAATTTAATTATTTCTCCTTTCGTGCGTTCTCAATCAATTATGATATCTGTTTTCATGTGAAAATTATTTATTTCACGTTAAATTTATCATGCTATTTTTCATGCATTGCCATTTCAACTGTGAAATTTACTTAATATAAGTCAATATTAGTTTGAAAATTGAGATAAATTAAAGTAAAAATAAATAATGCTATATAAGCAAAATTATTAAAATCAAAATTTGTTGAGACCATTTACGGATACCGTTTACAGATATAAGGAATCTTTTTCTGTTTCTTAAGTTAATATAGTTATTTTAATAAAAATTATAAATAAATTTATGAAATTATACAAAAAGAGATTACATAAATAATTTTTTACGATTACTATTAGATCGTATAAAATAAAGAAGTCTATTTATTATTCGGTCAACACAAATAAAGTAAAGAAAGTCATATTTTATCGAAGTAGATCTTGGTCCTTATAACAATAGTAATAATTAATGTGTGAATTTTTACAATTTCTAGTTCAAATTGTCGATTTTTTATCAATCTTGAGATATAGTCTTAGACTGAAGCCGAAGCAATATTACAAATTAAATTATTGATTTAATTTGTAATATTATATATATATATTTTTTTTTTCCATCTTCAGTCTAAATGCGAATTTGGACGCATTGGTGCACACTAATGCATACTAAAGCTATTGCGCGCTGATTTAATCTGAATATAAAAAGTGAAAAATGCAAATATTTCGAATTATATACATTTTATCTAACAGTAATAAATAGTATATTGAGTATTTCACGGTTTAATCGGTTTTTATGTTTATAATAAATACATTTTTACGTCAATTTGTATACGGTTTTAATGTGCACCAGTGCACTAAGTACGTTCAGTCGAATTCGCGAATATAAAAGCTGCGTTCCAAGATCGACAGATAATAGCGTAGTTTGTACTGAAAATTGTAAAAATTTACAATATAAGTATTATTAGGCATCAAGATCTGCCTTAACCGAATATGGCCTTCTTCTTATTTGTGAAATATTTCTTGATTTATTTTCACTTAATATTGTTTATTATTATCAATATCTTTTATTATCAATGTCTTTATTGTAATACTTAATTTGTTTTGTACATCTTTATTCGCTGTATACATCGTTCTCGTTTCAAGTTTTGCCGATCTCTTTCAATTGACTACTCACGTTGTAAAATATAAGCTTGTAGCGAGGTAAAACGAGATGCGGGATAGTATAAAGACGGCACGCAGAAAGCCTTTGGAAGGCACTGAAGCTCGTTGTAAATAGATAGTTCCGAGTATGACATGCAGACGCAATGAAAAGATTTTAAAAAGAGAAGAGTTCGTGAAAAGAATTCGCATTCGCACTTATGTTCGAGAAGCAACATTGAAGAAAAAGCTCACAGTAATTCTGTAGGCTTTCATTGGGCTCAAGTATGCAGAATCTCACGCAAAGTTCGAGTTTGAAAAGAAGCTCGATAATAAGTTATCAATTTGACTTATTTTTGCGTCCTCTACATCGTTTTTTTATGGAGAGCAATCGACTGACGTATCAATCTGCGTACGTAATTAATTTGATCTTTGAGTATCAACTTCTTTAAACAAAAGAAAACAAAAAATCTCTAATTAAGCTATAATTATCAGACCTTTCCACATATTTTGACTAATTAATATTAAAAAATATTAAATATGTATAACGCATGTGCCTTCTAATAGAAAGATAAAAGTCTATATTGATGAATAGGACGAAAGTATAAAACACATATTGATGGAATTATAAATATTTAAAGCGAACATAAATAAAATTTAAATATTTAAAGCGGTTTTTCATAGTTTTAGTTGATTTCCTAATAAACCATTTACATTCTTATTATTACAATTGTAATAACTCATTGAAAATTCTTTTTGTTTCAGGTGAGTGTATTGTGATTCTGAGATACATCTTTGTTGGTTATTTATTTCTGGTGAGTATTTTGTAATAAAAATATGTTAAGTGACGTAATATGCTATTAAAAAGTTGAACGATATAATATTTGGTTTCCATCTTGAAAACCATCTTCAAAACTGCAATGACAATGAGACACGATTTCGGGACAAAATAGAATCAAAATTCAGGACGTACCGCCGAGAACGGGATTTTCATGACAATGAAAATCACGAAGAAAATCCGGGGAAAGACGCGTAAAGCCGCCGGGAGAGATTCGAATTCTGCTCGACGTCGACGCAACGACAGGAAGTCGATCGATCGAATTTTCACGTGGTGTACGCCGCGCGTTGAATTTCGACGATGAATTTATTTATTCTATCTTGTTCGTCGCGCATGAACATTTTAAAATTCGTGATATGATCGTATTTCCATGAGCGAACATAAAACATAAGCAGTTGTCAATTTGAATTACGTATACGAAGAATTCTCGCGGAGTTTGTCTCTTTGGAACAAATTCTATATTATTATACTACTTTCTGATTGAAAGGTAGTATTTTTTTTTCTCCTTTTCGGGCGTGCATTCAACCGAGCGCAATTTGAGTAAAAAAATCAACACGACACGCCGTTAGGAAAGTAATATCTACCTGTACACGTGCTACACCACAACGTTGTCTCGCTTAATATGCATTACTATGCCAATGCCAATCCCTTGACACGCACACCCGCCACCCACGCCGCCCTCGCTCTTCCCACAACCACCTCGTTCGAGAGCCTCAATTCGTTCTCGTAAATATTTACGCGTCAGGCGTTCGATCGCATTTGCATGCGGCTTTTACCGCGACTTCTGAGCGTAAGTAGGTGAGTAAGCACGAATTCGTATGATTGCCTTTGCGGAGGCCGCGCGGCGATAGATTTACCAGAAGAAGTTACACAAGATGAGGCTTTCATCTATTAGAAACGACAGAAAGTTTATATAAAATTTAAGTAAAACTTAAATTATTCTTGCACGTTTATTAAGCGACTTTATGTAATGATTATAAAATAATATAATTTACATGTGGTACATGTGGTATAATTTTTGAAGCTATGTATTTATTGAAAATATTTTTACCTTTTTTTTTCTTATTTTTTAGTAGCTATATAGAATATAGTCAACCAAATTTTAAATATATTTTATATAAAATAATTATTTTAATATTTAATATTTTATATAAAATATTTTTCACTAATTATTAAAAATATTTTACGAGATTTGTACATATTTTTTACAAGTAATTGAAGAATTGTTGGAGATGGAATATTTTTCTTTTGTTGTATAGAGATAGAATCGTCACAATCGAATTAAATCTAAATGTTCTTCGAAATCCGGCGAGCAATCGTTAATTAGAGGTCGTAAATATTTACGGGCGGGCTGATAGCATTTGCATATCGGTCTCCGAGCAGGACTTTGTAATGCAAGCGTGACAATTGCACGACCATGGAATTCATTAGTTGCTGCGAAGCCATTAGAAATTATACAGCATCGAAATGCACTGAAAACGTGCGTATCCTGAAGCTCATAGTTTCCCTCGTGCGATGAACTCGTTCGCTTCGGGCAATAAGCAGAATTAAATACCATTTTACTGATATTCGAAGTTATCCTTAACGATCGCCGTAAACTTTACGTACAATAAAGCGTTTGGATATAATGACGATAAATTATTCTCAACTCCCCTCAAAGACCTATGGCTTGATATTGAATTTCGCAGAACGTCTTGGATTAAATTGATTTAAATCAATAATTAAGTTTGTCCGTATTAAAAAAAAATATCATATCTGAAGGTCTGTAAACTAAATCTTAAATTAAAGTTTAAAAGATGTATAAAGAGAAACTCATAGTCATTCCTTATATATATTGCATGCACTTCCAATTCTACGCGAGTTCGTAGAAATTGCATGTAATTGTTTTGACTACTGCTTTATATCTACGACTCTGTTGTTAGAAACGATTAAACATGTAAGTGCTGAACATTTGTAGAAATAGGAGTTTTGTATTATGTCGTATGAAGACGACAAGATTTCAAGACAATGAGAATTATAGGAATATTATATATTTCAGCTTCGCACAAATTTAAATTGTTAAATAATTTCTTAAAATTTCTTTTCTCTCCTCATTGTTTTGATTGAATTCGAGTATTCGACAAAATTGACAAAGTGGGTCGAAACGGAAATCCAACGTCCGTTCAACAAACCGCATTCGCCGGGTGACCGGCGAAATCGCAGGATCGTCGAAACGTCCTCATTGGACTGGATGGCCCTCTTAATTAATATGCACGCGCTTTCAGCGTGGTAGAACTGCACGAAAATTGATTTGTCGAAGCGAATGTTAACCGAGCGATCGGGTTTCTGGTTTACATTTCACATGAGATATATGATCGTTTGCATTTCGTTGTCAAGCAAACTCATTTAATTCTTCATTTTTATTTATTTTTTTTATTAAGGCAATACATCATCCAATTTGATAATCAAATTCGGATTTCACTAAAAATAGTATGTTTTAATGTATTATTTTTAATCTTGACTGTCATTTTACATAACATAATTCTCTTTTTCACATTTAATTTGTGCACTTTTCCTGTTGTTTTATGGTTTTAGTTGAAAAAACGAAAAATAAAAACTTTTACTATAGACATTTCTCAGTAATTTATACAAAATACTCTTTCTTTCATTTAAACTTTAATTGATTCAGTCACTCTATCCTTTACACGTTTTTCGTTATTTTTTCAAAATAACGCATTTTTTCAGAATTTTTACGATTAAAATAGAATCATCCGAAAACACAATTGCACCAACATTATGCGATATGGAATTACAAAGTAAGCAGAAAAAAAAGACCGAAACTTGTGAAATAAAAGACAAAAGTTACGCTTTTTTATTCGTCAGCGACGGAGTTGGTGCGAGGAATGCAACATTTCCGCTTGCAACAGCACGCGTCCGCTCGCTATAAAATCAAACGCGAGAGATAAAGATAGAAAATGGTAGTCGGTGGTTGGTGGACGGCGGCGGACAATGTTTGAGGTCGGGGGCTAACTCATAGAGAGTAAGTCTCGCGGTTGTAAGCACGGCTTGAGCTTACGAGAGTACCTCTTCGGTGTAAGTAGGCATCCGAGTAAGTACGCCTTCACCACTACGTGCTCACTTGGCTACCTGTTTGCCTGTGCACGGAACAGATTCGCCTTCCTGCGGGTACCGCAACGGCCACCGCGGCCCCTTTCTCTCTCTCTATATACGCATACCACGCGGTCGTATTTCACAGGCGTCGCACCCTCTTAAAATTCAGATTTTCACGACTACCCACGCTACCTCCGCTTCCTTTACAATTCTCTTCAAAAGCATCCCGTTTTCTCGCTCTCTCGTTCTTCCCTTCTCTTTTATCTTCTCTCTCCCTTTTTTCTCTTACCGTATAAAATCATAAGGGATCATCTTCCTTTTAACCCTGATTTATATATTCCATTATATAAAGAAAGAAAAGAGAACAAATATGAATGTGCCGATATTACATTCTTAAATTCTTGATTTTTCGATAATTATTAATTTTGATTAATAAATGAAAGAAATGATTTCTTCAAAATCTCATGGAATGGTTATAACTTGAGAAATATATTCCAAAGGATTGCAGATTTTACTTGAAGTCAGAAAGATTGAAAAATTTTTGTAACTCTACTTTCTGATTTTAAGATGCGCGATCTCGAGTTCAAACGTTTCCGTGATGCACTTTACGTTAAAAAGAAACGTGTACCTGAGCGGTAGTCGAGCAAAGAGCAAAAGAGAGTGACAGAAAAGACCGAGGAGTGCACGGAAGGAGAGTTCAAGGCGCACGTACGTCGGAAAGACGTGATTCCGTCACCTGCGCGCGCGACTCGCCACGCCATGTAAATCGCGCTCCCGCTCGCAGGCGGCGGCGGTGGCGGCGGCGGCGGCGGCAACGAAACCAGCGAAAGAAAGGTCGACGAACGGCAGCCCTTGTCAATGGGCTCTCAATGGACGCCGGACAGTACTTTCCCGGGCGCGAAACGAGAGACGAAGGAAGAGAAAGAGACCCGACACGACGACTCGGCGCGCGCCAGCCTACGTCCGGGCGCGCGCCCGTCGCGAGTGGGATAAACGTGCAACCGTACACGCGCGATTCCCATGGTAGGTAGAAGCGTATGCGCGGGCGTATACGCGTGTATGTATGCACGGACAGGAGGAACCGGGTATTACCTGCCTGCCAGAGTCGAGACGCGACGGAGGTGACTCATCGCTGAGAAACGCGCATAATATCGCATGACCGGGCCTCCAAAGCCCGTACCGCCCCTCTGTCGAGTGCACGGGGTGTGCAAAAAACTTAATCAAAAAATATTTTTCGACTCGTAGGATGTGTCCAATTATTCATTTCGTTAATCTTTACAGGACGGGAAAACTGCATCATAGAAAATATTTCTGGATCTAATGCTATTACTTTTCGATCTATCATAAAATAAGATCGATGTACAATCATATTTATTTATTATTGAAAGAGGAATATTTTGTTATTTTAATTAAAAAATTCTGAAATCTACAAAAAATGATCCATACCAGTTTCCTAAATACTATAATAAGTTGTAATTTGACAATTTAGAATAAAGATTTATTGTAAACGTAAGAATATATTTTAAATTTATTCGTTACTTTTATCTCAAGGCAATAAGTCAGTTTATTTAATTCGAGGGAAAAGAATAGGAATTTTAATTTTAATATTGTTTTATTTTTATTTTTCATAAAATTGTGATAAGATTAAGTACGTCAAAAATATTCTCCTTCCTCAAAAAGCATCATATTCTTTTCCTCGCTTTCCATTTTTATTTTTCCAAACCTGGACATTTTATTTCATCTATTAGCTTTGAATCCTAGGCGTATTTCAATGACATGGTACGAAATTGGACGAAGAATTAAAAATTGAAATGTGAATTTACAAACTAAATTTTTTTTTTAGAAATTCTTATATCCTGAATTTATTAGTAGTTTATCAGAGACTTCAGCACCGCCCTGTATGAGTACGTCACTCCACCCACGTGTTTGCAATCTAAACCTTCGTATAGTCTTGGCGTTCAACCGGCCTGTCGTGTCGCCATCGACAAAAATTCAACGTGACTGCAGATCGATAATGCTATTGTGCAATAGAGTCTATAGCCTACGTATTCGATTACAAAGTGTAACTTGTGTCTTTGATACAATCGATGGATAGCTAGATTGGTTTCCTATACCTGTTCCAATGACTGTTTTATATCTGCTGTTAAATAAAACCTCCTTTGTTATATTCTGTCGTATTACAAATATACGTATTTAAATCCTCTGTGTTCCAAATGTGAAATATCATCGTTATATCGATATTATAACCAACACGATGGCAAAATGCTTGAATACGACACAAAGTTTTGAAATTTTGGCGTATGATACGGAGAATCTAAAATTTCTTTTCTTCTCTTTACTTGTTTTCTTTAGATAAAATGTAAAATTAGAAATTTATGTATGATTCTAGTAATATATTCTAATATTAAAATCAATGGTTGATATTAAAATTAATGATAAAGAAACAAGACTTTCTAGCATGATTGCTACGCATTATCAAGTGACATAAACGCACCACGTACAGAAAACGATATAAAACACATAAAATTAGAGAGACTTGCGTTCTCCAGACAGCAGTGTCATAAAATGGCGCATGGCCGACATAAAACGGGACGATCGTCGCGTTCCCGTTCGACGACATTATCCGTTTGTCGTCGTCGTTGCGTGAGACAAATGCTCACGATTCGACGACGAGCATAAGTATGCGCGTTACGACGATGCTTCGTTTCCGGAGGAGCCGAGACTTCGCCTTCCGCGGGAAGTCGCGTGGGATACACGAAGCGAAATAAGAAACGAACGTCGACACCGACGCCGTCGCCGTTGCCATTGCCGCCTCCCCCGCGTTCTGCCCTTCGCCGGCCGCTACCACGAGTTATGACTTCATGCTCGGGTGCACCCACGATTTATGAAGCCTGAGATCGAGGAATCGAAAGTGCCAGGATGCACGGGCCTATGTATACATAACGGCGACATGCAACGGTCATGGAAGAATTAGTCGATCTAATAGTTCTCCTGCGTGTGCAAAACTTGAGGACGACACATAAAGTTTTGATGAAAAATCTAAAATTTTCTTCTTTGCTCGCTTTTTTTACAATTAGGAATTAGTTCATACATGTATGATACTAATGATATATTCCGATATGTACACTGAAAAAAAAATTTGTTCAATTAACTAAACACATTTAGTTGTTTGCAGATTTGGTTAATTCAACATTTTATTTAATTGAATTTAATCGTAGTCTGCTTAATATTAAACAATTGTTAAGCAGACTATGATTAAATTCAATTAAATAAAATGTTGAATTAACCAAATCTGCAAACAACTAAATGTGTTTAGTTAGTTGAACAAATTTTTTTTCAGTGCAGCTTCTTTCTTTAGTCTGATATTCTAATATTTTAGAAATTTTTTATCATAGGTGCATTGTCAATAAATAATTACTATTGCTGCTTGTTAAATTACCTAACCTTGCGTCGGAATTACACGACTGCGAAGTTGAGCAAGTAAATTAACAGGTCTGGAACCATTTATCGAGTTACATATGACGTGTGCGCATTAATTCTGTCTTAATAAATTTCATAGCAATATACGGAGTTACAATCGGTGCTTTCTACATTGTGACTTTTTCCTTTGTTTTCGCAAGAAACGCGAAAATTACATTTGCAAGTACGTGAATGGTGATTCTCGATCTATTTCGCAGCTGCGAAGATCGATAAGCAAATAGCGCAAAGTGCAACGATATGTGCACGGTACAGTTGGTAATAAATAACGATTAACGTGGCGCTAGACGAAGACCTGCAAAATTGGTCTTTCCACGGCACGAAAGCGAAATCCGATGTATCTTCGTTTGTCGCCAGATTGGTAAGGGCCCGGTAAGGATCAGAGTTGTTTGTCTTCCATCTTCCGAGCAACACGATTACCACGCTTGTTGCAAGCGAGAAACAAAACAAACACTGTTCGCGAACCGATCGTCATGTTTGCAATATCTCGAAGTTGCCAGTTGAATTAACGAAAAGAAAACGTACAATCAACCTTCTCTTTCCTCCCTGCGAAGTCGCGATAATTAATTAGTGACGTATGTCGATAATTTCTTATTCTCGTATCAGTTCCGCAATTAAGGCGATACCCCAAAAGTGGTTTTATCGATACACGAATTTTGAAATAAAACGAGAAAAAAATTAGTAATGGCTGACATAAACGGAAGATTTTTCATTATAATCAAGTTTTATAAACAAGATATATCCATTATAAAACGTAGATAATTTGACTGATTGATTTCGCATTTCAATAATTTTCTGATCTGTCTAAATACATATTCACGATATGATAAGCTTGTCATGGCGAACAATATTGTTACTATTGTGCCGGCCATTCCGAAATATTATTCTAAATTATCTTTCTGCTTTATGGCTTAATAATAGAACAGAGAAACAGGAAGACAGGCTGAAGAGAAACGCAGTGGCTGAGAGAGAGAGAGAGAGAGAGAGAGAGAGAGAGAGAGAGAAAGAAGAGAATGAGAGAGAATATGCCTTAGCTCGTGCAACGTGCTTTAATTAAACGGGATACGTTAGACGATGTAACCGCTGTGAACCACTACAGTATGTACGCTTATTAAGATAAAACAAGCAATTACCGGAGCACAGAGGTCAATCCCATTTCTTCTTTCTCTCACTTTCTCTCTTTTCTCCTTTTCTCTCATACTTCGCGCAGTTTCTAGGATACTTTCGTCACGTCTCATGGATAAAAGTAACCTCTACCGGTTACTCCATTTAGCTTTATCTGCGAATCGTGGTATGTTATTAAGTTGTAAATTTAAACAACGCGATAAATACATTACTGCCGACTTTGCCACATTTTGCATAATCGTCTTTATATGCCCTGACTAACACACTTAGATAAATATAGATGAACAGATTCATTCTCTGATCTGTAGAATAAATTTCGTATAAACTATAAAAGATTATATATGTATACCGAGTAATGTATTTCACAAACGAATACAACTGTGAATATTGAAAATAAAGTTTATATTTGTATACGATTAGTATGTATAGGATTAAGTTTCTTATAAAATAAATGCGTTTATAATTTAATAAACAGCATAAATGTGTTATAAATCAAAATAAGTTAAAGATTAATAATCGATAAAACAAAAATTATTATGTGTTCACGAATCATGTAACCATGTCTATAGAGTACCGCAAATCTTCACTATGTAGAAAGATTGGGACTTTTCGGCACAATTATATTAATGGGCGTAATGATAACACCAGGAAACTGTTAATATGAGCGGCAAACTCGTTTGAGAGCGTACATTCAGACCAAGTCATTCAATTACATCCACCGGGTAACCACTTTAACTTCAACGACGGTCGGAAATGCGTAGGTGCGACGAGTTTCTAGGAACGACGAAGTCATTGCGCTTCTCGGATTGGCGGCATCAAACCGCTCGTGCCGACTAAAGATAATTTAGCAAGAACGATCAATTATTTATTACGTTGGAGTATTTAAATGATGACTTTCGTTTAAGCAAACGATTATCAATTGTACAGGAAACTGTCATTTCTATGTATCTTTTTATAATGGAGTTATTTATAATGATTATTAACAAAGCTTAGTTATAATAAAGCGAATAAATAGAAATATTAAATTCATGTACAATCCCTCTGAAATAATTTGTTTGTAAAATCAAATTTCGCAAAATCAGAAATATCTTAGAATAGCTATTAATAGATGACGAAGGATCACAGTTTCAAGGAATTATTCATTTTAATACGCTGCAGGAATACGCGCTCGTAGCAATATTGTTTTAATTATACACCGTCGTCTATGAATACGAAACAAGAGCGGACACGAGACAGGATAACTTATAACTCGCGCTTGATTACAACACACCTACACGCGGCCGCTAATCCGTATCCGCATTAACAACCCAATTTGCAACTAGCTTGCTTTACGTGTCGCACACGCGCGCGAGGGACACAATAGGGAAAAGGGCCACCCAATCTCTCATCGCGGGATATCTCGAACGTGTTCCGTGAATCGACGAATTTCGAGCGTTCTGAACGTAACTCTCCTGTGGAAGTCCTTCGTGCGTGCATTGTTAATACGTGCACGATGACGAGACGCAGCACGTGCAACCTGCAAGTGACCCAACAACGTGAATTTACGTATTACTTGACGAGCACGTGGCCGTAACTTCTTCCTCTCGCGATCTTCCCTTTACACCTTCACTCGATACTGTAAGGAAATTGGCTGCAGTCACGCCCCACATTCCCACGTCCGGAAATACCGGCCGCATTCTACCTGGCAGTGCATACTACTGAGATAACGTCGGTGCCCAGCATTCACCGCGCGGATCAACGCGCAGCTTTTTCTCTCCTTTTTTAGCACGACCGTGCTCACCCGCGTGTGTTCATAATACGTTCTAAACAATAACGCTATTTCTTGGACCGTAGTGCCTTGCCCAGCGATGTTTCTCGTCACGCGAATTATCACGACGTGAAAAAACAAAACTCAACTCAATTAAAGCATAGCTAAGCCAGGCGGAGCCAGCTCTTTAATCGAGACGACAATAGTCGAGAGATGTACGTTGTCGATGGGCGTTTCCACGATTTTCCACAAGTTGAATACGACAATCCTTCGCAAATGTTCTATCTATCCTCCAATTCGAGCTTCCGTTACACTTTCTTCTGCTCGTATAACAATTTTAGTTTTAGCGAGATGCTTATATCCATGGATAATTCATAGAATTAAACTATTAAACAAATAAAGGTATCCCTTGACGTAGATGAATGACGTAGATGAATTTCGAGCAATAAAATCAGCAAAACTATTAATTGTTATGGTTTAACGATTTTACGGCAATTCTTAAACAAATATTCGCCTTTTTCGGCGAATTTTATAAATCTCTGAATATTTTATAAATATCACGATTGAACCATTCATGTCACATATTTCTTTTTTTTGGAAGAAGCACTTGATTATAAATATAATGATTATAAATAATGGTCTCCCTTTCTTTTTTTAAATAAACAACTTTATAAATATTTTCTAAAGATGTTAAAGTATATTCACACGAAAAAAAGGATTTGCTAAAACAACTAAAAGTTAATTTAGTAAATTTACATAGATAACTTACCATGATAACTATTATATAAGTTTTTTTTATAAGTTGTACAGCTGAATAAAATTAGCGATTATACTGTAGATAATTATATTTGTTTTAATAATACAGCAAAAAATTAGCTGAATTAGCATATTAATAATTACAGACATGATTTCTTTATTGAATTATCAAATCTTATAGTTATAGGTGTTAAATTCGTACAGCAAGTTATAGCTTTGCTGAACCAATCTATTTTTTTCCAGAATCATTGAATAATTTTATATTTGTAAAAATGATGAAAATTAACTCAAAACATGAACAATCCAACGTGTGTAATAAATGGAAAATCATCGTGTTAGGGATTAATAACTATTAGTTTTATATCATATTAAAAGCTCATTTACATCCATTTATGACATCCTAGATTCATCTAATCGTCCTAATGGAGAATGCAATATCGGTCTTACATTTGCCTGATATGTAGCTTACAGAGCGAGTATAGTATATACGCGATGTATTAAGTCTAATATTGCAGTACACGGCTGTATACGAACACATTG
>Ga0157364_1002660_pt1 | contig 16841 bp, 6 predicted proteins | sample AttsexASBM2_FD_111476 | JGI IMG/M metagenome (GOLD analysis project Ga0157364, IMG submission 111476) | Fungus gardens microbial communities from leaf cutter ant in Ribeirão Preto, State of São Paulo, Brazil - Atta sexdens ASBM2 | ecosystem: Host-associated > Fungi > Mycelium > Unclassified ... | reverse complement strand
TATATATATATATATATATATATATATATATATATATATATATATATATATATATAGTCATTTCGTTCGCTGAATGCAATCTTAATGTTACTCAAGATCAAATTCAAGATAACTTTAAATGTAAGATCAAACTACTGCTTTTAGGATGACTCAACCAAATTTCTATTTACAAAACTTTATATACATGTATCATATCGGCGATTAATTCAAGTAGCAGAATTAAAGTAAAATTTCAACAATAAATTTGTAATTTGTTATCTAATCCTTCCTTTTATTATATTAAACAATTACCAAAATTAATTAATTACCAAAATTAATAATTTTATTTATGTTAACAAAATAAAAGTTACATCCATGATACAATGGTATAAAAATATTATTTGACAAATTAATCAAACTGTATAATTTATTTGTTATTTATAATCTAATTCTTTTATGTAGCAAACAAAACATTAACAATTCTATTGTGCAAAATGATACAGATATTACTTGATTATTACCGATTAATTTAATCAGTAAAATTATTTAGTTTATATTTTCGTTACCTAATCTAATCTTCCTTTTTTTTCTATCGAACAATAAAAAATTAAAAATGTCCATGATAAAATGATAGAAGAATTATTTGACAAGTTAATAACCGCGATTTATAATTAAGTCAGCAAGATTTAGAGCAAAGTTTCATAAAATTTGCATTAATCTAAGTTTTTTTCTACAGGCTAGATAACAAAAAAAATAATGATTTTATTTATATTAACAAAATAATACGGATGTTATTTGATAGTTTAAACCAATTAAATTAATCAAAGTTAAAAGTCACCTTATTAGAGTTTTTCATTGGCAGAATTGGTGCGCATTCAGCACAAAGCATTACTGATATACATTACTCATCTAATTTGAATGTAAAAGTAGGATATTTCAACTAATAAAATGTCCAATGTATACTTTATCAAATAGCAGCTTACTTTATCAAATAGCAATAGATAAAATGTATTGAGGATTTCGCAGTTTAATTCGTTTCTATATATTTTTTAAACATACATTTTGTCATTTTTATGTCGATTTGTGTACAACAGTTTTAAGTGCGTTGAATATGTAACAGTCCCTATTACTATGTTTGTCTCTATTAATGTGTTTTTGTATCTCAATGAATCATAAAGAAAACTAGCACGAATAAATAAGAAAAAAAATTTTTTTTGTTAAGTTAAATTATTAAATTATTAAATTATACACGATACCCTAAAGATAATATTTTATTTTTTAACTAATTAAAGTACAATATTTTAAACATTTTTCAAAAGATATGAGGAATTAAATTTATGTTATTATTTATGTTATTATTTATGAATCCAATAATACATACCGCAAGATTTTAAGCTTATTATATAATGAGCCCTATATTGGAGCTGAGAACGTTAATGTTCATTGAAATAAGTATAATTGAAATAATGATTTATGTAATATTTACTTAAATAATTAGCTTAAATTTATTACTTGTTTTGACAACTATAAAATGAGTCAAATGTGGATAGGCACACAAATTAATTGGAGGTACATTTTAATAGAGCCATTTGGAGAACTCATTTAACAAAAACATAATTTTTATGTTGAAAAACATTATAAAGTATTAACATTTTTTAAATTAAAGAAATATTATAAGAAAAAGAAATAATTGAAAAACCGACATTGAAGCAGATAAAATTATATTTAATATAATATTTAATATAATATTTAATATAATAATTAATTCAGTAATAAGCAAATTGGCTAAAAGGGATATTAATAGGGACAGTTATCCTATAATTCTGCCTAATGAAAAACGCTATTAATTTGCTATTCTGAGAGCGGTCCTGCGCAGACAAGTGAGTCACGGCGCAAGACCGCCGCGAGATCCGATATTCACCGCCAGTACTCAAACTCTATAGTATACAATATCACACGCACTATAGATTTTCAGTACTAACAGTGAGAATATTAAGGCTGCACTTGCTTTGCCGCACACAACGCTTATGAGCATCAATTGCCTTGTTTAATATTTATTAAACAACAAGGATGAAATGATGCTTAAAGCATTGTGAACGCCAAAGTGAACAAAGCTTAGAACGCAGCAACTGGAAGAGACCGAGAGACGTTTACCGCCGCCAGTGTGCGCCAGTGTAACACACTGATGTAGATGCGAGATGCGAGTCGTTTTTTCCGCAGACCTCCGCAGACCTTCGCATCCCGTCCGCACGCAGAGTAAGCGCTCGCATATCGAGACATCGAAATCGGGTGCTGTTCCGCGTTCCGCGGTGGTTGCGCGATTCGACCCGACCAGAGCCGAGCACGACGCGACGGAACGATTGCACTGATCGCAGTTCGCTGAGTTCGCACTGTTCGCAGTCGCTCGTCCAGCTTGGTCGATTGCTCAACGTCGCGCAATCCGATAATCCGACGGCGTCTGTTCTCGCGCGAGCGTTTGTAGCGTACCGGCGACGAGTGATGTACAAAAGACCGGTCGACTCTGCGCACCTTCCTGGAAATTCTTTCTCCGTTCCGTTCTTCATCGTGATTTTGTCAAGTTCCCAGTTTTTGTAGTGCAGTTTTTCTTCGGGACGCGATTATTTTCCATTGTGCGAGCGCGATCGGTGCGGTGAATCGCCGCGCGATTTTTTCGACTTCGATCGACGCTACGCGTGAACGATGCCGGCGAGGGCAGCTCGGTCCGCATCGCGTGATTAATAACCGTAACGAGAAATTTTAAGCCGCGACGAGAGAGGTGCACGTTGTCGGGTATGTAATACTCGTTCTTTGACTCCATGTTGTTTTGACAGCTCGAACCGATCGGATCCCTAGGTTCGTTCTCGCGCTCGAGTACTTTCCTCGAATATATATATATATATGTACATACATATAAATACTAAGTGAATGTTCGTGTTCAAACTGCTCTGTGTCACTTATTTTTACCGCTACATTTATTTATATTTAAATACGAGGGGAGAGTGATTTTGAGCGCTCTACTCGAGATACAGTGATGCAGCGTTTGAATGAATCATCTGTTTTTAAAACCTTCTATCCTGACTACAATTCCATCCTCTCGTAAAACGAAGGTAGTAGAAATAGGTTGAGAAACGCGATTTTTTAATATTTTTATTGTTTATTTTTTATTTGTCTGATTTTTACTAATATTTATTATATCGATATATTAAAGATATTAGATACATTATATATTAAATATATTAAATATTAAAAATATTAGGTGTGGGAAAAAGTTCGTGGCGTTTTTCCCATTAGATGGCATTAAAAAAACGCCATGAACTTTCTCCCATATCTAATAGTTACAAATATTCTTATTGACGATATATATAAAAATATTTATTTTATTTAAAAAAACGAAACTTTGGTTGTGTTTTTGAATGCGATTCATTTGATGCATGATCCGCATTATGTATCATTTTATCTTTGGAGTAGAAATAAAGAAGCAGGTTTTTCGTAAAAAGATACCAAATAAAAAACGTGATTTCTTACAAAAAAAAAACGATTTTTTACCAAAAACGATATAGAATTCATGAAAAATAGATAGAATTTATTAAATATATTGAAAAAGATATAGAATTTATTTTCTTGATATTCATGATTAAAATGTTCGATATCCATGTTATTTCGACATTATTTAATGTTTTTTTTTATAATTTCAAATCAAGGTGAAAACATCTTTGCGGTGCCTAATGAATTGATATTCTTTATCGACAATAATTTAAAGTCTAAGTATATTATCGCTTATAATTATTTAGACGACAGATATTTTATGTTCTACTCCGATTTTAAAAACTAAATAGGAAATGCTCATATTATTGTTAACAGATAATATTTTATTAATTAATACAGATTATACATAATTAATTGACATTGTTTTTATATTATTGTAGTTATAATTAGAAGAATTTTAAATTTTAATTATTGATGCAAAATCCTAATATAATATCGATTCAAGAATAATTGGGGATAATCCAATAAACATTGTTTTACTAATTTATATTTTAAAATATGCAACAATTACAATAAAATACAACAAAAGCAATATCAATTATTTTAATAAAAAAATTATTTGTAAAAATAGTGCGAGAGAGAGACAGACAGAGAGAGAGAGAGAGAGAGAGAGAGAACATTTATTTCATTTTTAAAATTGGAGTACAGTATAAAATATCTGAATAATTGTAAACAGTAGTTACTTATATCTATGATCACTGCCACTGTTAATCATTGTATTACAATTTTCTTTTGTTATCTTTTCACAGAAATATTTTAAATAAATGCAAAAATTGAATTCTAGAACGGTAGTACAGCGTCAAAACCATTAAATGCTTCAAAAATATATAGCGGAGTAAAAAACTTACAGCAATTAAGGAAAAACAACTGTTTTTTTATTAAATTTTTTTTATTCAAAACTTCTAGGTTTTTTGATCATTTTCATCTCTACTTTGGACATTCGATCTCTACCTTTCACTCATTTTATTTTATTTTTTTACTAAATGTTAATACTAAAAGTACCAATGTTTTACTTACTGAAAAAAATCAAAGGAAAAATTATTAAAAAAATAAAGAGAGTGATAAAAAATTAAATATTTCATTACTATAAAAAACATATTGAAAAATAAATAATCAGAAATCTTATTCAGAATCTTATCTTTTACACAAAAAATATAATATTAATCTAAAAAATAGAAACGATCAATAATGATCATTTTATACTTCTAGTGTTAATAAATAAGAATAAAATGATACATTATACGCATCATGCGTAAAATAGAAAGCATTTTTTATCACTTATTTGCATGATTGAACTTTTATTAAAAATATTTGTTTTATTTGAAGAAAAAAAAATGTGCTCGTTATATTTTTCTTCAATTTTTTGAAATCTCTGCATGTTACATTTTTATTTATCGCGAAGTTGCAGTAGCATAGTAAAAAATGTATTTGAACTTTAACGTTTGCGAAACAGAGAGACATGTTCGAGGAGTGACGATTTTTTGTGATACAATGTTATTTAATCGTTAAATATATTGAACAAGGAATCTGGAAATTGAAATATCAGAGTAAGAGGGATTTTAAGGGCAGTGTGTATTCATCTTCCATTCTATTTTTAAGATCATTTTAAATAATGTCTTAAGATGCTAATACGATTCTCTAATACGATTGGTTCATAACATCTTAAGACTATACTTAAGACGGTCTTAAATATAAGAACCATCTATTATTATTACTATGAATACCTAAATTGGAATTAATGTTATCCATGACTTTGCATGTTGAGAGCTTTATTGTTATTCTTTTGCAATTACCGTCGATATTAACGGGGCATGTGGTTTTTGATTTTATTTCCTCCCACATCAAACATCAAACGTAATCCATGCCATCTTTGCTTATAATATCCCATCGTATCTGTATATAATTCTCGCGATTCTCTCATGTTGGACAAACAAAATTCCAAGGCAACATCATATTCCGCAACAATCGCGTGACGAGAAACAAAGAGAGAAGAAAGTGTATGTGTATATATGTGTCCTTTGTCTGCGCGTTGTGTCCCGTTTCGAACCCTTTGATCGATAAACCTTGTCTCTTCGCTTTTTGAATCAACCTCGAATTAATCTCGTCAAATATCAATGCCAATTTAAATATGGATTAATTTTAATCTCGGTTTAATGTTAGAAAACAAGCGATTTTATTATTCAGTAATACTCGGTTCTACAAAAAAAATGTAATTTAATTTCAATTTTTATTCAATTAACTTTTTATTTTTTTTCTAGTTCTAAAAATTGAAAAAAGACGAAGAATAAGTTGAATGGAATTTTATATCGATTTATATTGAAATTATAAAAGAATCAAGCGAATAAATTACTATTAAAATAGAGAAAGTGATAGGGAATAATATTTCGTCATTATAAAGTACATAATTATTGAATAGTACAAAATTTCAAAATCGTATTTTTTATACAAGAAATATAATTTTAATATAAATAATAGAGAAACATTTAAGTTAAAAAATGACTTGGTACTTCTGTTAACATACTTTTAATCTTTCTCTCTAATTCTAAGAATTGGAAAAAGATAAAGAATGAGTTAAACGAGATTAAATTTAATCTCCATTGATAGAAATAGACGTTACATGACATGCGATTACGTCGAGTCTATCTTTTTTTTGCGTTTTTGTTTTCATTCATCTTTTTCCTCAGAAGACTTTTCCAAGAAAAACGTATGAAGAAAACTCGTCTACGGCACGCAATATAATTTTCTGTGATAAGATGTATGCGAATGTTTATAAAGGCTTAGATTGAAATATCGATTGGGATTGAATTTATCGATTCGAGGGTCTAGAAACGTCTCATGCTAATTAAAAATTGCTATTTATGTGGCGCGATTATATGCAAATACTTCTAAGCTACCGTTCAGCTCGCGCTTCGCTTTTCTCTTCATCGCCTGCGAATGCACAACAGCGTGGATTCATTGCGAGAGAAATGTATGAATGAAAACGCGCGCAATTAAGTCGTCACTTTCAGTCATCTTCGGAGTGAGTATGCGAAGGATTTAAGGATATTCTCAGAATTTTTCAAATGAAGCGACGATACTTTAACGTGAAGCTAAACTTCTAAAACAGAAAACGCTCGACTCGTCGTATTTTTGTTCTTTTTCATTTTTTAAATTTCAATTATTTTTTTTAAATGTTACTTTTTGTCCCAATTTAATCCTTAGTATATATTATGATTTCGTTCTCTCTAAATCTTTTGGACTGGAATCTCACTCTAAAGAATGAAAATTGAGTCAATCTTGAACAAGAGAGGCTCAATTTTCAATCTTTAAAAGTGAGATTTTACTCTTTAGAGCGAGATTCACTCTAAAAGTTTTAGAGAGAAGGATTCAATTATTTTTCAAGTGTTAGTTCCAAACTTTTAGTTCCAAACTTAAGTTATTTTATGAAATTATGTCTCTCTAAATCTGAATCAGTGGATAATTATTGATATTAGTACCAAGTACTGGTAATCAGTGAATTAAATGTGAGATTCCTTAACTTAGCTAATCTTTATTATGATTTAACTTTGTTTCAGTGCTTAAATTCAATGAATATGGTATTGGAAGATAAAAATTAACGTGCAAATATCAGTATTTTAGTTATAATGATCAAATATTCTTCTTTTTTTAATTAAACTTCACTGATTATTAGTGCAAAGTATACTACTAGCTAATTAGTGACTATTCACTGATTTAGATTTAGACAGTAACACAATAAATTATATCTAGTAATTAATAATTAAAAATTATCGAGGCTTTTCCAAATTAGCGCTAAGAAATGTTGAAACTTAAAACCTTCGAGTCCCGGATGTGTGTTTTCGAAGGCGCAACGAAACGCCGGAAGTAGTACGATAGACTTACGATCATTGGTGTGGAATATTCGTTAGCTTCCGGGAAACACCGCGTTCGCTTCGTTAAATCCGATTCACGATTGCTTTTATGTTGAACTTTTGTATGCGGGTGCGATTTAATTTTATCATTTAGTCTCTTTATCTTCAGTTTTCAGCTGGCCCGATTATCTCTTGGCTTGAATTAAAAAAAAAGGGCAAATTGAAAAAGCAAAGACGAAACGAGAGACTAAACTTATCTCTTTCTTCTACCGGGTGGGATAAATCTCGGCTATAAGGCTTTAGAAGCTAGGACCCTCTCTTCCATAACGACACCGCACGCCGTGTGGTAAACCACTCCAAACTCGTCGTTCCACCTGGGAGGCCTGTACCTTGGCTTTTATCGACGCGGGGCGGGCGGTGATGCTTTTGTCTTCCCGACAAATTCGGGACTTATAGCTGTGCGAAAATCGAGAGCTACATCGATGCCGAAGTCGGAGTGGAGATTTTGGAGGTCTCTTTTATCTTTATTTCCTACATGAAAGAGTGAGAGTGAGAGAGAGAGAGAGAGAGAGAGAATGAAAGAAAGAGAAGAGTCGTGAAGGATTTACGCATACAATTACATTACACATCCTCCTAGTGCGAGAATCGGAAGAGGATTGGTTGCACAAACGTCAATTGACTATTCAATTGATTGGATTTTCCTAATTTACTTGTATCCCAAGTAGAGAATGACGTAATTTCCTCTCATAGATTAACTGTCAATTAATATAGAAATTTTCAACGTACATGTTTCTCCAGAGGATTTTGAATTAAATCACGTTGAATTAATTTGCTAAAAGTTTAAACATAATTGAAAAGTAAGATACGTTCTTTCAATTTAGAAAAATGATTTTCATTGACATGTAGAACTTGAGTTTAAACTTTTTCAACTTTCAGCTTTTTAGATTTTCTTTGATCTGAATTAACAAGATTGCCTTTTCCCTAAATTCTTTAGAATGGAATCTGATTTCGAAGATTGTTTTGAAAAAGAGTGACTCAATTTTCAATCTAAGAGTGAGATTTCATTCTTTAGAGTGAGATTCACTTTAAAAATTTTAAAGAATTGTTTTATCGGAGAATTGATCTTGAAAAAATTTAGCCAGTCGACGTTTAATTAACCAAGATTGCTGGTGCAACTTTCCCGTAAACATCTCATCTATACACCGACGATGCTGTCATATTTTGCGATAATCATGCGACTTTTTTCGCAATAACGGAGTCGATTGTGTATCTTGAAAAGATCGATCTCAAAAAAAGACTCAATTTTCAATTTTTAAGAATGAAATTCACTCTAAAAGTTTTAGAGAGTAGTGAATTTGCTCACTTTTGTAATTTTCACCTCGTTTCAAGACACAATTGGTTCCCAGATTGTGCCATCATGATTAATCTAATGCTGCGCTGATCGAATCTATTGCTCCATTAACTTTTCGCTCGGGATAATCAGAATCTAAGAATTCTGTTGATGCAGTACGTAAAGCGGTCTATAAATCATAAATATCTTTGATATCTGCAATTCTAATTTAATAAATCGCTCTATTCACTTTATCGAAGATTGATCATTTGATCTGTGACGGCTGCCTCTGGGAAATACCTCTAATGAGCGCTGTATGTAATCTTCGAATACCAAGCGATACAGTGACGGTCTAATTAACCCTCACCATGAAAGTATTTACTTGTATTAAAGTTCAGTATTATCCATTTATGTTGACCTGAATTATCGGTTTTAGTGAGAGTTAACGAGCCCATCGATCGCTGGCATTTTTCATCTTATTATGCGTTTTATGCAACACTTATGTCACACGCCCTTTTCGACAGTAAGCGATAGTTACTAACGTGATATTAATTTAATATTAACAGTTCATTGCGATTAACGGCAAGCATCTCTTAATAAATTGTGTAACTCGTAACTACTTTCCAAAGTAAATATTTCTATAGTTTCTTTTAGATTTGTTTCCCGATAGTATGTTGACTAGTTTACTGTTCGATAGGTATGCTGTTCAGATACACTGAGGCCAAAAGTTTAGAAATACTTTTTAAAAATTGACAATTTTGAAATTAATTATTCAAATATCCAAAAATATTCAAATATCCAACAATTTTTAACAATAATTCGTTAGATCCAATAACCATTATTAGATCTGAAGAACAATTATTAAAAAAGTACATTGTTATAGATATTTAAATGAGTAATCCTAAAAATGTCAATTTTTTAAAAGTATTTCCAAACTTTTGGTCTAAAGTATATATCGCTAATAATTCTTTTATTTTAATTATCGAATTAAATTTTTTTATTTTACTCTAATACTGCCTTTTACATACAGATGAATGAAATAACGGCGATTGCGAGATGTCTATATATTATTGCCGACGCAATTCTGACGTAGAAATACACGCATGCAATTTTTCTTCCGATTGCGACTGGAAAAATCGCGATGTACTGCATTGCGGTGTATGCATAATACAGGTTGCACCGCGAACGAGAGTAGTACGCGCCGTATAAGCAAGACTGTGTGGGTAGAGCACACGTATATGTGCGCGTATGTATGTGAAATAACATGAATCTTGCACATTCTTCGAGGACGGTTACGCAAACGGTTTCCATTGAAACGGCACTTGGTTGACACAGTGAACGAATATTTAACGAATACAAATATCATTACAATTAAATTTTGCAGATCCTTCGATTCTCCCATCGCTAAACTTTCTGCTCTTAAATGTCATTCTCCAGTTTTATCTCGCTGACGCGAACGGTTTTCCCTCGAGGAAGGATTAAATGTGAACTGAACAACTGTAATAAGTAATAAACTGTAATGCGTTGTAATGTAATGCAATGAGCCAGTATGCCACGGAAAGAACGATATTTTGCTGAAGTATTAAAAAATTTAATTAGATATAAATTTGAAAGCAATTTTGTTGGACCGTTAAATTAATTATGTAACAAGTATGAGTAATGCTGCAAAAGTTTTGACATTCTAGTAACTAGCCTTACAGAAATCTAATTTAATATTGAAAAAGTGATTAATTATTTCTTTGAAGTGTAAAAAGCACTAAACAATAGCTTTTAATACTTCAAATAATTAAGTAATTAATCACTACTTTCCAGTATTAATTTTTTTTAGAAGAATTTGAGCGTTCTATGTACATAATTATCTTGATGATTCAACAAAATTATTTTCAATTCTATAAATCTAGCTAAATTTTTAGATATTTTTAGATATTGATAAAATTGTCCTTTCTGGTTTCGATGGTCTCGTTTCCTCGCGTGTCTTGCACACGTTCGATATGGCGACACGTTATCGGTCTGAAGTCTACGTTATCACCGCGTAATCTGGAGCATCGTATTTTTCCGTTCGCCTTATGCGCGTGACCTCGCTTACTTACCAGCGTACCTATTCTTCACATCTCTAATATCAGGAAATGACAGGATATCCTCGCGTTTGCAGAAAGTCCAAGAGGGCTGTTCTTGAAGAGAACGATCAAGAGAGCAAGCGCAAGTGCTCGATACCGTCGGTCGTCGTGACGCAGGTCATTAGACAAGACTACGATCAGCTACCGGAGCAGAAAATCCCGGAAGTCGAGAATACCAAAAGAAAGACGATGGAACATCCTCTGAACAATCGGCTGTCGCCGAAGGCTACGCCGATTACCGACGACTACGAGATTAGCAATCACGTTCTGGGCCTCGGGATCAACGGAAAGGTCGTGCAATGCTACGACAGGAACACAAGACAGAAATACGCTCTTAAAGTAAGTTTCCGTTTTAATTCTCATTTTGACAATTTAATTCTCCGTTGGTTATGTGGAATTTTGAATTTTCTATCAGCAACTTGGATCTTTGAGCTTTAGTACAGATTTTTATATTGTCAAAATTTTGAATTGTATAAAAATATAAAAAAAAATTCTGTATACTTGTGAAAGTTTTAATAAGTTTAATAAGTTTTTATTGTTGTAAAGAGAGAAAATTGTATTTTGTTTTACAAAGATATGTTAAAAGTAAAACTTGTGTCATAGAGTTTTTTGGATACATTATAACTCACAAGTTATCTAGTATTGAACCTTATCTATATAATATTGAATTTTTAACATCTTTTATTCATCACAAGTTACATTATATGTATATAAAAACTCGTCTCACAAATTATGGGAGCAACATTTTTATAATTATTGCAAATTCTTTGTAAAGTTAAATAAAATACAATTTTCTACAATAAAGATTCGTTAAATTTATTAAAACTTTTATAAATATTCAAATTTTTGTGTCTATGACACTTTTGTTCATCACACATAAGCTTCATTATATGTGAAAATTAACTTATTTCTAGAATTCAATTTTAATTTTAGTTACAGCTATATTTGATTCGAGATTTTGAAGCATATTATCACCTCGATGTTTTCAATTATATATATCTTTATATGTAATGTATAAAATTTGAACAATTTTTTCTTCAGTTGATATGAAAGATTTAAAAAGAAGAATGAATAGGTGCAAAAATTCAGAGATTAAAAATATTTGAAATATTTAGGAAAAAAGGAAAACATTGAAATTCGCGAGAAAAATAATTTTTTTTTAATTTGTAGAGAGGGTCGAAGAAAAAACCTAAACTAAAAAAGTAAAAACTAAAAAATTAGATTATTAAAAACTAAAAAATTAGATTATTTTTCCAAAGGTAATTGAATCGTATATTTTAAGAAAAACATATCATGATTTCGATTAGTTTCAAAAAGTATATTTGTGAAGTCAATGGCAAGGTGAAGTCAACAATTAGGTGGAAATCAACAATCTAATAAGTTTACACTTTATAAAGTAAAATAATGCACAATTATGTTATAAAAGTGATATACTTACGTGAAAAATATTGTTAAACACACTGTTTCTAAAAATATCAAGCCACATGTTTATTTCAAACTCTGTTTCAAGTGCTTCGAATTTCTATAAAATAATGTCAAAAATGATAAAAAATGCTACAAATCAATTTATTAATGATAAATGAAACTTATTATGTACAAAAATTTTCGAATTATTAAATAAGATTTTCGCGCGCGCGAGATTGTATTTTCGAAATACGTTTCTAAAGTTGTAATATACCGGAATATTGATAATTAACGATTATAGTAAATTCCTATTCAATCTTCAAAACACGCTGTGATCGGGAATTAGTAGTGGAGATATAAAACTTTTTTACCCCCTATTCTAGTCTTCCTCATTCTTACGGTTTGTAAATGCCTAACGCTGTTTATACAGCTCAGACGTACGTAATCTAGAGCTCGTGCTGAGGATTAATATAATATAATTAGTTATTTTTTATCTATCAGAATTTACAATCAAATATTGACTGTACCTTCAAAGTCTAATTTGACGGAGAGTCAAATTTTCGAAACATATGATGATTTAAGGTCCATATTCATAGTCAGACCTTATATTTAAGGCTTAAATTTATCTTTAGATGCGCAGTAACCAATAAAATAATTCTAGAGCACCTCTGAAGATAAATTTAAGAAAATCTTAAATATAAAGCCTGACTCTATGAATACGGGCATTAGAATTTAAAATTAAGAGAAAGTCTACAAAATTTAAGCTGTTCCACTTTTTGATAAACTTCAGCTTATACTTTTATTTGCTCTTACTCTTTTATTCTTTTGTTTAGATAAATTATTACTATACTGAAAAAAAAGATTTATTGCTGCTAAATTGTTGCAACAACTAATCTTTTCTTTCAATGTAGATATCGGATTTTTATGCAATTTTATATTTTTTTAGAAAACAGATTGGAAAGTAACAAAAATAGAAATTTGTCTTGTTATAAAAGCATTCTAAAAATGCATATTATGCACATTTGCATATTTTGTGCATGTCTGCAAAAAATATCTGCATAAAAATCCGATGTCTAATTATTACATAGTTTATTCGGAGATGGAACAATCGGTCCTTAGACAGGTATTTATAGTCGGTTCGTATATTTCAGATTGCCTTAAAGTGTCACGAACTAATCATATATAGCATCTTACTAAAATTTTGAAATAAGAATGGACTAATGAATATCGGCCTTAGATTCAGATAAGACTACTTCGAATGACTTCAGCTTTAGGAATAAGTTGAAAGTAACGCGTATATACCTCGAAAAAAGAAAGATAACAAAACGTGTAAGGATCGAAGTGTTTTCTTATCGGAAGGCAAGGAACAAGTCATTACGCATCGGCTTTACTCGTCCATCGCGATACGCTTCACGCGTCCTCGGCTATTTTTAAAGCACGAGTGCGACGCACCGCAGTAGATCTGAAAGTGTTAATCCGTTGCGTTGACACCTCTTTGAAATAACGCCGCGTATCGATACATGCTCGGATCGACCGAGCGCGTTCAAACCGCGAGTCATCCTCTATTTATACTCCGATGATTTCCTCGTTGGACGATGTCGGCGCCTCAGGAAGCATATTTCTCCCTTCGAAGGTGGGTTGCAGCTGATTCGCAAAAAAAAATCATTCCAACTTCGCGGAAACAATTTTCATGAGAAAGTTGTATGTAAGCACATTCTCGCATTCAAATCATAATCTCAATTCCGATTACGAAACAATTTAGAGAACAGCTGCAAGAGAAAAAATATTTTTGCTGAAATATCTACAAATTTAGCTAAGTATATATCTGGAAACAGTTTTAACTATAAAAATAATTACGTAAAGCGCTCAAATTGGTTGCTATAGAATAAATTAAATTTTTTTGCATCAATGCTTAACTTTCGATCATAATAATGGATTATTTGGATCTAAAAAGAAAAAACTTGAATGATTATATAATCTATGCAATTGATACTATATATGAGATTCTAAAATGTAGGTAAAAAAACTTTGAATCTTCTGTTATGAATCATCTGCAAAGTAAAGATTTACTTACATTCTGTTCTTCAAACAGGATGTTTTGATATAGTTTTTATAACTGTAATTGAGAGTTAAGAATTCTACAAAATTATTTTGATCATTCAACAAAATTATTTTCAGATTTGTGGCTAAAAAATTTTTTTGATTCTCTCTCTAAATTTTTGAATCTCACTCTAAAGAATGAAAATTAAGCCAGCTTGTAAAAGTAACTCAGTTTTTAATCTTTAAAAGAGATTTTACTCTTCAGAGTGACAATTCACTCTGAATGTTTTAGAAAGTTAGCAAAACTGTTCTTTCCATGTGAAAGACACTATTGGCTCCCAATAAAATTATTTAATATTGTTACTATGGGGCATAATTATAAGAAGCTTCAACTACAGATTTATGTCCCGTGTGGTATCTCATTTGTCATGTGGAATGTGTGCACGTGGAATAGATAAGATTATTTTGTAGTCTCATTGGCTTTACGATAGGGATTATTTTAACGGCTAGCAGACACGCAAAACTCTGAAATAGTTATAATTATCTGGTCAAATTAGCAAATTTGGGGAACTTCGTTCACTTAATATACTGTTGCCCGATATCTAGTTATATTGTTATTATTTGTATGAAGTTTTTTTTCATCCAATTTTTTGACAACATTTAAGTCCAGTTTCACAACTCATGCTTAACTCTTAATTGAAATTCAATTTATTTATTATCTCTTCTCAATTCTAGAATTGGTAAAGGTAAGAGATGAAAAATAAGAAAGTTGAACTTCGGTTAAGAGTTAAGTGAGTTGTGAAACTGAGCCTTAGTATGATAAAGTGCTGTATGTTTTATATTTGCGTTTTATATTGCGAGATTGCATATTTTGTAGCAATTTATATGATGCGTCGAAACAACATCTCTAATTATCAAAGTGTGTACAGAGAAAGAACGATTTTGTTGAAGTATTCAACAAAGTTGAAGTATTTGGCTAGATATGGATCTGAAAATAATTTTATTGAACTATAAAATAATTATGCAGGATGCTTAAACATAATGAGCAATGCTACAAAAAGTGTTGACATTTTACTTAATAACTAGTTCGAACGTCCTACATAATTATTTTGACAGTCTAACAAAATTATTTTCAAATCTAGCTAAATTTTTAGATATTTTAGCAAACCTTCTTTTCGTTATTTAGATATAATTATCTTAAATCTATAATAAATATATCTATAATAAGTATAATCTTTATAATCTTTAAATTTAAATTCTCACTCTGCGCAGCTGAATGTTCCTCGAGGAAAATTTTGTTTATTTTTTCATGCAAAAAGCATTTTTTCATGCAATTTGCCAAATTATTGTCTTATTTTATTACAGTTTGTCACGCTTCAACGAGCATTGCGCGTTTTCAAATCAATGTGGGACCGTTCGCGAAAGCTACACTTATAAAGAGATCACGCAATTTCTATGAAACCAGCCGGGAAAATGATTTGATGGTAGTTTAACATGGAATGTTGATCGCTATTGCAAGCATATAAAATGTCGATGACCGATTACGAGCATCATGTGACGCTTGCATGAGAGCCGCGGTAATTTCCTGTCGTCTTTTTGAATTGATATAGAATATAACACGTCTACTTATCTGCCCAATGAATTTTATGTCCTTATATGTACGTCACAGTAGAATTTTCATTATCGTAAGTGCACCACGTACATTATATTGTGCAACATGATTAAACAAGATTATTTATTTCTGAGCAGAATTTAACAGTATTTTTTTTTAAATACTGTTTAATATAAAATATATAATATAAAATAATATAAAATAAGAGCTAGAAACTTATTTAAAATATTGAATAAAAAATAGATCAAAAGAAATGAGATATTTAAAATAATAAATACTATATAATTCGATCTTTTATTTTTTTAATTTAAAATACATATTTTAAATAACTTTATTTTAAATACAACCCTACTCTGTTCATAATGCGTTTTGAATTGCTCATTTTTCATTTTTTTTTTTTACTTTACATTGTTATATTATATTCATATCTAGCTAGTTATGTGATTCAAAATTTTGTATTAAATGGCATTTATTCTTTATAAGCGTCTTAATACTTCGGTTGCCATACTTAAATGACGCGTAATTTCCTGTTTATGGAGTGTTATTTGCTCGATTAAAAATAGTTTTACTATGCGTTCGGAAAGTACGCTGTCAGTGCTATTCAACACTATTGTGTCATTACCTTTTTATCGTTCATTAGACGTAAAATAAGAGTAGAATGATGCAATAGCGTTAATAGCATGTTTCGAACACACCTTAGTAAAATTATTTTTAATCTGGTAAATAATACCGTCATCTACAAATGAATAACTTTTGCGGAAAATTACGCGAAATCATCAATGTATTGTTTCCCGCATTCTAGATATTTAAGACATTGAAGAAACAATAAATTACATTAAGAAATTTAAAAAATCAATGATATTAATGTATAATATCTATATAATATAATATAATATATTATGTAATAATATATTTAATAATATGATATTATAAATATTAACATAACATATTAGATTTATTAAGTT
>Ga0157364_1002659_pt1 | contig 16841 bp, 8 predicted proteins | sample AttsexASBM2_FD_111476 | JGI IMG/M metagenome (GOLD analysis project Ga0157364, IMG submission 111476) | Fungus gardens microbial communities from leaf cutter ant in Ribeirão Preto, State of São Paulo, Brazil - Atta sexdens ASBM2 | ecosystem: Host-associated > Fungi > Mycelium > Unclassified ... | reverse complement strand
TCGGATTCGTTTTCAGTGTTCAAAAATTTAAAAAAAAGAAAGACTACTTTTGTTTCGATTAATTATTTTATATTTAACAGTATTAGAATAAACGCATTTGTGCGCGTAGATATCGATTTGGAAAAGCAATTCTGTTAATGGATGACCGAGATACGAAATGGTCTGTTTCGGCGTGTATAAAGAGCAAGAATCGATGAAGCAAAAAAAAGGAGATGGAAATTACAGCTTTAGAAGTGCACTATTGATCGAGCCAGACGCTTAATCGAACACGATCGATGGTGACCTGTGTACGACTACCGGACTCTTGGGATACTTGTTGCACCGGTTCTCCACGCTCATTACTCAACTGACGGTTGTCCATATATCGGTGATAAAGTCGGCAGCGATAATTGGGTTGCAAAAACCGTCGCGATACCACGACACCTCGGCACCTCGCGCGGTCGATCGATTCTCCCAAGAATAAATTCACAGTTACAAACTGGATCAAGTGTTTAAAAATTTTCAAGTTTTTGATACAGTAAAAAAAAATATTTGAAAAAATTTTGATACATAATATCAAAACAAATCTTTACAATTTTTATATTATTTAAAAATCCAAATATTCGTAAAATAGTGAACTTTTCATGAATTTCTTATATTTGTAATGCTTATGCAATTGCGGAAATCATTGTACATTAAGGATACATGTACTTACATTAACAGACGCCGAAGCGGGAACAGTAATTGTGTTTGGACCATCACCAACACCACCTCTCATCGTGCTCTTCTAAACGCGAATATCGTCTCTCATTAGATAACTGCAAATAACAAAATGTTATCCGTTAGTATGTTCTATTTATGAATAAAGATAAACGGCGTTATAAGAAATTATAATATAAAAAACTGTGTATGAATTTAAAAAAAATTCTCTTTCAAAAATAAATGCAAGGAATGTACAGTCACACGCAGGATGTTTTTGCGAATGTCATATATTTAAAATTTTTACGTTAACAAAATTATAAATGTTTCGGCTCGTATCAGGCCATCTTCAGTATGCGGTATAAATAATTTATCAATAATTCGTAATGATAAAAGTAAAGGAATTAAAATAAACAATTAAAATAGTTCATTGTAGTCTATGCTTGTGTAAGTTGTTAAAAATAATTTGCCTCTATAAGTCCTAATGAAAGATTTATTGTTACAGTAAAAAAAAAAAACAATTTTTATAGCTCTCGATAATCAAAGTAATATTATAATAAACCGAGCAAATTAGAATTAATATATGATTATTTGTGTCTTTTATACAAAAATCTACCTTTTCTATTTATTCATACAATATAATAATTGATCAATTCGGTTGCTCTTTACAGCTATTTTCAGTATTTCTGACGCCGACGTGGACACATATTTAATGACTATTTTAAAATTATATGATTGTCACTGTAGATTTTGTAACAGAATGAAGCAATTTCTTAAAACTTAATTTTGACTTTGATTAAGAAGAGCTGTGCTCACAATTCAATGAGGAATGACTCAAGGTTTTTGGAAATGCATTGGCATTTATTTATTTATTGAAAATAATTGGACTTAGATTTATGTTGGATTACCCTGAAGATGGCTGTACAGAGCAGCCAAATCAATTATTATATATTGTATGAATAAATACAAAAGGAAAATTTTTATTTATTGTAATATTATTTATTGAAAAGTTGTATGAAATACCAAATTTCTAGATTTCAACTGAGAGTAAAATATCTATTTAAAAAATATTCTGTTCCCCGCAATGTTTCGGAAATAAAATATAATTGCTCAATTATTACTGTCATAAATATTTCAAGCATTTTATTATAATATATTTAAAAAAAATCGGATTTTATCTCTCAATCCCTGCATAAGTCTCTTTTCTACAAGAAGTTTATACAAAGGCATTAACATAGTTCTAGGCGACCGATTCTATAGTTCGAGTGTAAATTTACTCGAAGGGTGCGAGTTTGCTTCACAAGATCAAAGTTCGACTAGTGATATATATACCGCGATGAAGTCATCGTATCAATCCTGATCGAGGAAAATCGAGGAACCGCACTCTGCAAAGCTCTCCACACTGTCTAAATTCGATGAGTGGTTCTATCCATTCAATTTCAACCCTTCTTCGACTCACAATTACGTAACATGCGCGCACTTTCACGCAACATTACAATAAGCATTCATGAGGGCATTTCTATCTCTCATTCTATCGATATTCCATCAATATGATGTCATTTCTTTTTCGGAAGCACAGCTTTTCCTCTCGCTTCTTCTCTCTCTCTCTTTTCCCTTTCATCATCATGTTTTACAGCCTAACGCCTAATCTATATTTTCTACGCTCGTTCTGCCATCCCGTTCTCTCCCTTCCTCAACAACACGTGTGCTTTCTCATCGTCTTTTTTTCCCCAACCATCGCCGAACTTCACATGCAATCACGCACGCATCATCTTCACACACTCACACATATGCGCTACACATACATAAAACGTCCCGCGTGACATTCTATCCCTCTCAGGTGCACACTTAGCCTAACCACATTCGAGTGTCGTTCGTCACACGCCCGACAACAGGACTACTTTTCCATCCTTTCTCACTCACTCTTTTACCCGTAACATCTTCACGCTTCGTTTCATCGTTAGTCTCCCGTGCTCTCTCGCTCTCACTCGCGCCATTACGGTTCTTTAGCCTCTTTGTCACGCGCACGATCAGAGAGACCGGCGCGCTGTTCATCTCTGTCATATCTCTCTCTCTCTATCTCTCGATGTGGCCTACCCACCGCAATAAGTTCCACCCGCCCACGTTACCTTTCACGCACTTCTCGCCGGCCGATCATCCGTTGCGGATCGGGAAGCAGGCGATTCGCTTATCTCACCGCTCGATCTTTCGACGACCAACTCGATCGGCTGACTGTCCGAAAAAGGGAGACAAAGGAGCATTTTTATTTTCTTTGCCGAGACCAATCGGATATAATGCCGCTGGGATATCTGATAATAATTATGCACAAGTAATTGTAAATTTGCAGATTAAAATTAAAAACTCAAAATTGAAAGCAATTCACACTTTCCAAACTTATAAGGCAATCTTTTTAAATTAAAAAAAAAATTTTTTTTTGAATATGTAAATTCTTCTTAAATTTAATTGTATAATTTTTTATGGATTTCAGCTTAAATTAAACTTCTTGAATCATCATAAAGTAACAGGACTGACTCGACAAATACGGAGCAACCAAGATCGGAGTAAAAAGCAGTTTTTCTAGTAGAATGAGTTGATTTTCTAGGGAAATTATTTGCCCTTGAAGTCGGTATTCAGTACGCTTTCTCGGTTGTCTGATTTCTTCTCCAATTTTCACAGCCAGTCGAGCGAAACGTCATGGCCGGAAACATTAGTAGAATCACACTCGAGGAACAAAGGATGTCATTATTTTAATCGATAAAGTTATTGATATAGTTTGTGAAGACGGTCGTGCAAAATAGATTTTATTTCATTGTTGATTTAATATTCATTGATCAATCGATATGTAGTAATCGATAATAAAGAATTAATAATAATTAATAATAATTAATAATTAATAATAATTAAATGCTTCAGATTTTTGACAATTTTAATAAATATGATTCGTCTCAATAAATGCAATATTTTTTTTATTACTCCTCTCTGTTCTAAGAGTGAATATTTTTATTAAAGTATTTATTAACTCCCCAATTGACTATGAAAATACACCTAAATTTTAAACATCCCTTTTAAAGTACAAAATGAACATTTACCTTAAGAAGGATTGATGGAGAAAGATTCAAAATTTGTTTATCTACAATTTAAGATCAGAATACTAATTGTAATAAATAACTAATAAAAAAATAACTAATAAAAATACTAATTGTAAAAAATTTACAATCGTCTAAAAATTTTCGTTTCAAACTAAACGCTATAGTTTAAAGTTCACGTAAAATAATACGCTAAAAAAGTCTCAGAAATTTTTTAAATATGTATATTCATCACGCATTAATTAATTTTTTAAACGTCAAGTACGATAACTGTAAAAAAAAATCATTATGTTACAAAAAGAAAATTTTTTAGATTTTCTTAAATTCTATAAACAGTTTTTAACGTCGTGTATAATTTTTGTAATATTTTTGTAATATTTTTGTTAATTGACAAAGTGATCTCGTTTATTTCCTCAATCGATTCCCGAATCGCATTGACAAAAACCCGACACGAATACAACGGGATCGTACACTTGGGCTTCGCGGAATCGCGCCGGCGCCGATGCCGTATCTCGTGCTACGAAATCACATTGAGAATTTGATTGCACGATGCTCGCGCTGGCCTTAATGAGAGCGAGCCTCCGATCGAGTAAACCTAAAGGCCATCGGGGTTCGTCACGTCGAATCGTTCGAGTCCTCGCGGCACGATCGCGCGCACCATAAAAGCGCTCTTTCTATATTTAGCTACGGCTTCATATATATTCCCCACCTATATCGCCGCCCTCTCATTTGTTTTACGAGTCCGCGCGCCACGCTTTCATTATGTTTACACACGCCCCGCGAAATTGTCGCGCGACACAAATTACTAGACCAGTTTACCGATCGCGTTAAATGATTACGCACAACAGCCGCTTGTCCAAATCATCACACACACATCTCACGGGAATCAATACTAGAAAAATGCCTATTACGATCGAAACTAGATCTTCATTGTTTTAAATAATTCAATCTTGAATTACATTTATACACTATATATGTACTTGCATATATTACTATATTATAGTCTTTTAGAACTGCGCACCGAATTGATAAGCCTCGATGATCTAATAACTTAAAACGCTCGTACGGAATACAAAAGATTTGAGTTCGTCCCGGCCGAAGTAATATTCGCAATAAATTTATTAAGAGTTTCACCATATTAACATCTTTATAATGCTGATGGTAGCATCAAATTATTAAATTGCTTGTCAATTTAATTTATAGTCCGGAAAAACAATTCGGCGCGCAGTTCAAAAAGACAATATGATATATATGCAAGTACATATAAAATGTATATTAGTAATTCAATATTGAATTATTTGAAGCAATGAAGATCCAGTTTCGATCGTAATAGACATTTTTCTAGTATTGATTGTGTTTCTCACATAAATACATGCGATAATAAAGATTCTTAATATTGTTTATCTCATAGGAATATCTTTTTCTCGATCCAATCGCATAGCTGGCTGCGAAATCGTGGTGTCTTAAAGGCGTCATCACAAAAAAGTAAAATCATCAGTAAAAAAGTTTTTAATTGTAATCGTAAAATCGTACGAGCACATCGATCAATTATGATCGAACATTCTAAAATGCAAGATTAGGTAATGCTAAATTACAAAGTTAAAAGTTAAGTTATGAAGTTAAAAAGTCAATTAATTTTCAAACTTTATTTAGTTACATTTTAGAGACTCTTAACTTTTTAACTTTATATAGTTATATTATATAGTTATATTTATATTATTCGGTAACTATTAATTTTTAATTTGATTTTTTAAAAGTTAATATGAGAATTGAGTAATTTTCGTTATATAGATCCTATCGGATTATGTTTATACTATTATTCGTGTCCGTCGGAAATGTATTTTTCAAATTTTAAATAATTTCAAAGAATTCAATTGTTTAAACAGAAAAGAATAAAGAAGTTTGAAAGCAATCCATCGTGACCTAAAATCATGATGACATGATTTTCTCGAAAAATACAGAAATGCAATTTACTGCTTTATAGAGATTATTTTTTGATACTCAGAATAATCGCGCAAAAGTTAATCAAAATTCGTAAACTACATGTGAGTCTCCTTATTAAAGTTAAAAAAGTTAAAAAAGTTAACTTTTTAATTTAGTTTTTCAATATAGTTAAAAAAAAGTTTACTTGAAATCATGAAATAAAACATTTACAATAACTTTTAATTGTTCAATTACTTTTTCAATTACTCAATATCATTATGGATTAACTTTTATCTTAACTAAATTAAATTTTCAAGACTGTTAACTTTAACTAAACTTAAAAAAACTAACTTAACTTTAACTAAACTTTAAAAAAAACTTTAACTTGCCCAATTCTGCTAAAATGTATAAATAATCGATTTATTTATACAGTTTTGCGATTATCCTACAGCACATCGCAATCAACCATTGAAAATTCCTCTTATCCACGAAATGGAAGGAACGGAAGGATTCTAATTGGTTGATTCTCTTATGTATTATGCGTTATGCAAAAGTCTGTGTTTACGGCCTTACGACTAAAATTTTGTTACGTGATGGCCTTTAGATATTGATTTATCCGCGTGTACGATCCGCCACGTCGTGCGTCGTGTAGGTTATCGCGATCGGATACGAAATTAACGATGGCATGTAACATCTCTGGGAACGAGAGATCGCATCAAGTCCTATTGTTATCGTCATTTCGAAGTCACGTCTACGACCTCGCACAGCGCACCCGCGATTGGTGCTTTCTAATCTGCATCTATACGATGTGGTCGTAGATCGGCTTTTAACCGCAAATTCTATCGGCATAATAAATTATTTCTTGTTCATTATCTAGCAGTCTAGTTACCATCAGCCCGCAGGGAGATTTCCTTATGATCAATCGTGTATAGAATCGCGATTAATGAAACAAGAAAGTAATCATAATCGCTACAAGCGAAGATTACTTTCTTATACTATACTTACTTGTATCTCAAAAAGGCTATTAAAGCACTCAAAAGAGCGGCATTATTATTAATGGATTTTTTGTAAAACAATAAATTTTTTAATATTTTAAAACGCTTATTAGCATCATTATTAAATTAATAATTTATGATATGTTATTTATTTAATTTATGATATGTTATTTCAGCATTTATGATTGCGTTTCAAGTTTGACAATAATCGGTATTTATATAACTGGAAATTTATATATGAAAAATATATATATGAAAAATTTATATATGAAAAATATTATTAGGCATCAATATTTAATTTCATCGTATTTGCCTTTCTTTACTTATTTCATTTAATTATAACAGTCTTTCATTTAATTATAACAGTCTAACTTATCTTATTATTGCATTAATTTGTTTAATTGATTTATTGATTTTATTCCTATAAATATTTGTTTATTTTATATTTAAACGAGAAAAGTAAAACTACATTGTTAAAAACATAAACTCGGTCAAATTGAACTGAAGTTATGAATGCTCGACTACTTGTTACACTTTTCGCCGCACATGCGCATTGTCGGAAACAATTACAATTATAGAATCTAACATTCTTCATATTTTGTTGCTCTCTTTTATTTTATTTTTATGAATAATAATTTGAAATACTTCAGTAAAGTCCATTTAAACTATTAAAAATATTAAAATAAAATTAGAACAAGGGAAAGAATTATTATAATTGAAAGAATTAAACTTAAAGACATTTTAAATGCTTAAATTATGGAATAATTAAATTGTAGACTATTAAATTATAGAAAAATTAAATATAAATAATTAAATATTGTAAATTAAATTCACTCAGCCTTCGTTTCTACGCTACTGTCGAGGAGATGTGCCGTGGACATAAGCGGTGACTTTGAAATAGCGCTTCGATATTGATTAAATGCCATTATGAAAGCCTATGTTCGTCCCTATGTGAGTGTCGTTCCGTCGACAGTGGACGCCAAGGTCGCGTATTAACATTACGTACTTCTATTTCCAGTAATACGTGCGTGCACATGATAGCATTACGTGGCAAACAGCGCGCAGATTAAATCTCGCCTGAACTAACGTTATCGCGCGGAATGCATCTTCGCCGGATATTTCTGTCGGGAAATTACCCCGAAGTTACTGTCGGATACCATCAGCCGTGCGCTGATCCCTGACGAAATCGATCACAGAGATATCTTATTTACGGCATTGGAATGTTTCTCAAGGAATAAAAGCGAGCATAAGATTGCCAAAAGTGACAGCTGTTCGCGAGTTTTGAAAGCACGACGCGCCAAGAAAGAATTCACTTAAATCGCGTTCAGAAATTTCATCCGAATATATCTAGGTGTTATCTTTATTATACACTAAACATTAAACAAGAATAAAACTGAATAATAACTGGGTGCATCCGGGTGCTGAATGCAATCCTAATAGGAGAAACGTGAAGAATGATATCATACGATTGAATTAATCCGTAATTATTCTAATTGACCCTACCTTCAATGAACCTGCAACCCCTACTGGTGCGCGCCAATTGGAATTCGCTGCGGCAACGCGCACGCACCACCCAATCGGAAATCGCACGTTGACACACCTATACGAAGAGCGGAGTCCTCTCACCGCAAAGCCTACACTCGCGCTTACCTTTAACTCACCGCCACGCCGTTTTCCCCGATAACGCGACTCCACTCTGGCCGATAACGCGACAGTGACGTAACGACGGAAACACACTCACCTTCCACCAGCGTGCGGTAGGTCGACCCACTTTTCCCATGAACAGCCGACGAAACGACAGGCGAAACACGGGGGCTTCCACGTATTCTTTTATCGATCTCGCTGTATATTTACGTCGTCACGCTGTCCTTAACCAACTAAATCTCGTATCTCGACCCGAGTGGTTCGGATGCAGTGTATGGTGTTACGTTGTTACGTTCGCGACACTCAGGAGAATAAGGGTGGTCTCCACCCCTCAAGACTTAAGAATAAGCTTCGTCGCGACGGTGTCCGTCGTCGTCACGTGACAACACAGAGGCCTGACCGACGCACACTCGCGACAGTCATGGTCGTCGCGCAGCTGTTTGACGGCAGACAGCGCAATGGAACGAGGTGGAGCACCGATGATTGTGTATACGAGTCGCACACGCGAGGGCGATGCGAGTTTCCGCGAGATGTATTCCTACGGGGTGCAAAGAGCATGAAAGACGACGAAAGGGCGCGCGCGCGCCCCGATGCGTGTGTACGTGTGTGCACGAGAAGAGAACGAGGGCGCACGCAAGCGCAGCCTGCAGCGTCATCGTCGTCTACGGTCGTAGTGTTGTTGTCGACTCGTTACCTCAATTCAATATCACGTACTTCTCTCTCTCTCTCTCTCTCTCTCTCTCTCTCTCTCTCTCTCTTTCTCGCGCGTGCGCGCTCTCTCTTTTTCTCTCTAGCACGCCTGTCGTTACGTCATCGCGTATACATGTTGCGTTACTGAATGCGTGCGCGCACGTGGTCAGACGTAGTGATGATTTTTTGATTCTTAGAATTAGAAAAAGATAAATAGCAAGATTAAAGTTAATATTACATTGGCTGCATTCAGCAGAGAAAATTAATAAGCGTTTAGTGATTCTTTAATACGATTGCTCTCTATATTTAGCGAAGAAACTGAGACAAGAACCAATCATATTAAAGAATCATTAAGCGCTAACTGAATTTTTTCTGCTGCACATAGCCAATGATAAAACTTAATAATAATGATATGCCTAGATGATTGAAACTTATGAAATGTGATAGATCAGTATTAAGATTCAATTAAAAACGGGAAATTGAATTATTTCTCTTCAGCTATTTGTTTCAAAATTATCTTTCCATAATTTAATTAAATTGTTTTTTTAAAATAATGACAAGAAAAAGAAATAACAAGTGGAAAAACATTAAAAGAAACATATCTATTATGTTGTAAGAAGAAAGGGAACGCTCTTAAAAAGTAAATTTATTTGCAGATAGCACTCTTACTGTGATACAGAGCTTTCTCGATAGATTATCTTCTGCAAACCTTTTTTTTCATATCTGTTTATATAAATTAATTTTCTAATTGATGTCAATAAAGTATATACAATAGCATTTACAAATAAAAATAATAGTAAAATAATGATGAAAACACTAGCAACGAGTAAACAACTTCGCAAGAGAATTCCTTAACGCTTAAAATAAATTTTCCGTGAAGATAATCTGTTATAATTAAGTTTATTTTTTTAATTATTTTTTAATTATTTACTAACTAAAGATCATTTTCTTTCTTAAAAGATGGGAAAAGTACTTAGATTTTTCTGATTGCATTTGAATGCATTTGATTTCATGGCTATTTGTATCAGCGCTATTTTTATATGTTTTTAGAGCTCAAAAGTGCTTTGAAGTCACAATATTATCTTTGTATAGATCGAGTTTAAGGACACTGTGAATATCTCGTTAATTTAATACCATTTCACCATGAATTATGTAAGACTTCTGACGAGAATAACCGCTCTGTAATTTTTCAAAGCTATTTGGGATGCAGATATTAATTAATTATTTTGTAATTTTTCAAAGCTGTCTAAGATACTTCATTATCATTTCAAGAAGTTCTTTTAATATTCAATATCTACAACAGAATTTATAAATTTTTCGAAAATCTCATTATCAGGCAAATTATTGGGACATAAAATTATCGACTTTGTAATTGTAAAATAAGTTTCAACTATTTCTCCATTCTCCAAAAATAATTAATTCTACCTTTCTACCTTATTAAAATATATGGCAAAGAAAATAACCACAATTCACGTGGAATTGGATCTAATTCTGACAATTATTTAGACGGAATAAAAAAACTTGCAAATTAAAGATATCTAATGTTACAAATTTATTAATTTTACAAATAGAATGTTCCTTCGAGAGACAAGCAGAGCCATCGTCATCCCTCTGCGAGCTTTTTCACGAGTCAACCCTTGCGTATTCGCGGCCGATAAAATCGCGCTCCTGTCAGAAATTACCAACCCCTCAGTCCCGAAATAGGTGTAGCCGAGGGAGGAGGGTGAAAAGTCGGGCGCGCGGAGGGTGAGTTTGATGAATAATTCGCTTGCGTGGGGCTTTTCGTACTTTGAAAGCTCACCACAGGATGGCGACGCTTCTCTGACACGGCAGGAAGTGCTTTCGACCCCCTGTGAGAACCAAGGACGAATCGGCCAATCGGCGTAGTAGAAGCGAGGGCCGAGCCCGTAGTTTCTAGAATTTAACAGCACGACCGCCATTTTCGGCCGTTCCTTCCAATCGCCGTTCGACACATCGTTCCTCTCTCTTACGACGATTTCGCTGTCTCGTTACGCAATTCAGCAGATACATTATGTATGACACACAGCTGTGCTGCGATTGCATGATGTAAATATTATAAGCAAATCGGCAACCAGGCGGAATGTCACTGATCATCCGCGGCGAAGAGATCTCGACAAATGCCGACAATCTACCTGCCGACGATTGCATCGAAATACACACGATTACTTAACTTTTTATTCCGCGACGCTGCGAAGAAAATTTAATAAAAATAAAGGAAGAAAAAAAATTTGTGGTTTACATGAAAACTCACACACATTAATTCTGGTCTGTCCAATGTGAATTCCGAAACCAAAACGTAAAACCATCGATACAAAAAAATTCAATGTGGATAAGATTTCGAGAACTGCAAAGTTATCTGGTATATATCTTGGTATATAAGCGTCTGAATAACGCTTATCAACACTTCACAGTTCCTAAAATCTTACATTGAATTTTTTGCGTCAATGGCTTTGCGTTTTAGCTCTAGAGCTCAGATTGAACAGTCCTGTTTTAATTCGTGAGTACCTCATAAAATGGAATTTTGCTCGAATCACAACTGCACGTTTGTATATTAATAAAATTAACGTATAACTGCATGTCTCCAAATCGTAATATTCTTTAGCAAAATAAATAGCTTGAAAATAAATGTACCAAAATTAAGATCAATATTTATTCAAATTATTCGAAACTATAATCTTCTCTCTCTTATGGACTCTTCAAATTCAAACAAAATGTAGATCACAAAGGGCGAGAGAAAGAGAGAGAGAGAGAGAGAGAGAGAGAGAGAGAGAGAGAGAGAAAGTACATCGTTGTCGACGATACGCACAGTATAAAATGCAGATGCTCCTTTATTCCATAAGTTAATATAATTATCTAGATTCGTATGTTTCAACTCATTTTGGAGTTCTTTCTCAGCAAATACATACTTAATAATCCTCCTTACTCAATATTGCCAAAAAATTTAAATTTGCAAATCAACTATCGTGTTTTCATTCACTATACTTGTTTTTTAATCAAAATAGTATTAGCATTAAAAACACTTATAAAACAATCGAAAGAATTAAAATTTCAAAAATTTTGCTTTTTATTTTTATCGTTAATAGTATTTGATAAAAGATCAATGCTGAGCGCTGAAGCGTGTATACTTAATGATATACGTCGAAAAAATAACTCGTTACTTAATTAATATACCGCAAATTGAAAAAGATTGAAAAACACTACTTTAGACTTAAATTTTATAATTCATTCTTACAATTCTTTCAAAAATCGTTTCGAAAATATTAATAAATTTTCAATCCAAAACGAAAACCAATCGCAATCTTATTAAACGACTTATTCGCAGTCTTATTAACTGCCGAATATCAGTTAGTCAAAACTTATTCAAAAGATCTTTGATAGGATCGTTTCTATTATCGAGAAATGCATACACGATTTATTAAATCAAATCTCCAATTATATCCTATTTTGAGGAATACTACACTGCAAATGTAAAATTTAAATGAAAGCAACGATGTCTCACTTTCTCTCTACACCTAATGATAACGAAGTTTTATTCGCAATTTATCTATTAAATTTTTATCACTGAGCTCTTCTCTTTTATTTATACCGCACGTCTTTGAACTTCGGTCGCGACGAAAGAAGACGCGTTGACACGTGAAATTTCCGAGGAGAGCCGAAGATTCATCCATCCGTTATCTTAATTATGCAAATTCGCCGCCGCGGATGTGGAACAACGCCGCTGTCACAACGGTAACAAACAGGAAGAAACAATTTACATATCGCGAAAAGCCACAGAGATGTAAATTGTATGACCGTGCAAGCGGCGGCAACGCGACGGAGAGTAGAGTTTTACACTGATAGGAAGAATAGCGTAATCGAGGAATTGAGGAGACTGCGAACAAAGGAAAAATCGAACGGTCGAATACGCGTTGAAGAAAGACAGAGAAAAGCTCGCGATGAAAGCTTTCCAATTAGCATAAGTGTGGAAACGTTCCGCGGTTGGACGATAGATTTAACGATTCAGCCGAAATTCTATTCAAATAGAGACTCAAAAAAGAGTTCGGAATGGTTGGCAAATGAGATACTTTTTAACAAGACTGCATATTTTTTCGTATTGCTTTTCCTTATTAAATGCAAGTACTTGATTCTTTTCTATCCTCTTTTTTTTCGTATCTTCTGTCAGATATATTTAAATAGCGTCAAGCATGCTCCGGTTCGTTTATTTGTTACATTATGAATAAAACTGAATCAATTGCTTAATATAAATCATTAAAAATATTTAAAGGTTCTCGTAAACATATATTTCCGAATTTTTATTATAAAATAATGAAAAGTTGTTTTTGTGATATTGGATATCTCTGAAAAAAAATAAATATATTATATGTATACATATATAAAATACAAGAATGCATCATATAAGAATATATGGCGGTGCTAAAATAAATTTCGAGAAGCATCTAAAAAAACATACTGAACATTCAAAAAAGATTAAGAAATGTCTAGTCGAATATTTGTATCATCATATAATCACTTAGATTTTCAAAGTTTTATGTAGCTGAAATATATAGTACATAGATTAGTATTTATAATTAAAATGCATGATGTATTAATTCGATGTACTAATAATATTTATGACTTACTTCTAAAATATCAGAGTTGTTATATGCATTTTCAAATAACATGTCTACAAATTCTTCTACATTTTTCATAAAAACTAATGTAGAAACAAAAAACTTTGAAATTTTAAAGAAATTCTTTTTGTAGTTATGCACTATGGTCTCTTTAGGTACCACTATTCTTTAATTACTGACTATCAAAATTATGTTAATTACAAGTTACAATAACTGATTCGTTCTATTACTACAGACTATATTAATGGCTACTATATTTTTCGAAAGAAGAGGTGGAGGAGCAAACTAAATTGATCAGTTTAATTATTTATGTTGTAACAAAAATTATGGAAAATTTTAGAAAATGCATTATGAATAATTAGATAAAATTAGATATAGGAAAAAGTTCGTGGCGTTTTTCCCGTTATATCTTCTTTTATTTTAATATAGTCTGTAGTTCTAATATTAAAATTACATGAGCGTAGTCAATCCTTACGCAATCAGCACTTACTTGTCTGCGTTATATAAAGAAAAAAATCTTGTATCTATCTTAATTCTTTACATATATACCTCTATTATATGTTATAACAAAATACTCTTTCTCATAAATGCAATCATGTTTCTAAAAGCAAGCCTCGATAGTCTGAAAAACTGATTATGGATTAATTAATAATTGGAATTGTTCGGCGATCAAGTTACAATACAAAATCGATTTTTAGCAAACAAAGAGCTTGATTTCTGTACAAACTCGCAGAGGATTGCAAGATCGCAGCGCTATGAAGGCGCGGTATCGTTCGGCGTTGCGCGAATGCGCACGCGGCGGCATTATCACTATTATTAGCTGGCCATGCCAACGCTAACGCGTCACTCGCGATAGCAAGGCCGTGCGTGATCCCGGGAATACGACGACGGGACACCATGGCCGGTATATGCGATCCTGTTGCCGTGGCGGCTGCCAGCGTCGACGGCGTCTGCGTGGCGACAGCTGGGCGTGCCATCTTGCACGTCTGCGTCCGGCTGCCCGTGGTATCAGGCAAACATAACGCGGACCAAGCCGTCACGCGAATGCCGCGCGAAGAGAAATAACCGAGAGAAAATTACATCGTCGCTCAGGCAAAAGAGCGCGGGGCCGTCCAACTGTCCCGTCATCGAGGCGAGTTACCTCCTCGTTACCAACTGTAACCGCAAAGTGCATGCGCGTCAAATACACATACACATACGTACTAGGAGCGAGCGAGCGAACGAGTGCACGAGATAGATAAAGAGAGCGAGAGAGAGAGAGAGAGAAAGATGAGAAGAAAAAAATTCTGCTGAATGTCGATATTCGGACGCAGAGCTTGAAATCGATATAACAGTAGCGATCAAACTCAATTTTTCGCTGCTCTAATAGCGAAAGATAGCTGTATCTCGTATCGGTTATCATTGTTATTCATCACGCGAGCTAAAGTCGAGATTTCGCCATTTTCGTAACATCGCGAGTCTGAACTCGCCGAGATTGTATCTAATAATGCCGTATTACATCATGGAAATAAGACAGCCCTAACGCGGATGTGACGGCCGAATCCGATGGAGACGTACGACGTAACATCGCATGCCACATCGTTACGAGTTAGAGAAACACGTCCGACGTGGCGATGGTGGAGGTCTATTCCGGCGTAGGAAGGAAAGAAACAGAGAGCTGGAAAAGAGCGCTAGCGAGCGACCTCCTCCTCCTCCTCGCGGGATCGTTAAGACCAAACCGGTGCTGCCACGCGGGAGAGAGTCACGCTCTCTCTACCGTGTACACGATAGAAACGAGGAGAGGGCCTGTGCTAGAGCAAGATCACAGGAGCGACAAGAAGTCGTCGGGAGTTTCATACGATCGACTGGGTCCTACGGACTGCGGATGGCTGATTAAGGTCGGCCGTCTGCAACTCCCTCCCCTCTGCATCGCGAAGCGTTCCGCGATCGTATAATATTCCGCCGGGAGCGAGGACTACGTATCGGCGATCTAAATGCAATCAATGCGTGGCATCGATGTATCTCTTTGATTACATATAGAATTAATTACGTAGCTAAAAGCTTGTATTTAAAAGATTACATTAATAATTAAGTGAGAGATAGGAACATGTGTATTAAAGATACATTTAATTGCCGTACCATCTTCGATTGAACTCGAACAAATACACGAAATCAACGTGTAATGTTCGATCTGTGAATCAAAAAGTTGAACTGCTAAACTGAGAGATGTAACATATGAAAATTAAAAACTATGTATGAAAATTAAAAAGAATGTAAATTGAAGCAAAATAAATAAAAGGATGTAACAAAATTGCGAAGTTGTATTAAAAGTTTTATACATATATTCTTGTAAAATGTGAAAATATATGTAGATTATCGTTAGTTTTAGAACCATGAACAAAAAAGGATTTTTAAATATATAGTTTTCTTATTTATTTCTCTTATCTTCCTAAAAATTAGATTAGAAAGAAGGGTGATCAAAAATGTATGTGTAGGATTAACAAACTGATTAAAATTCGTGATATTATTATACGTTAATTTACATTCACACAGCTACTGCACAGAGTCGCTGTAAATAGACATGAACGAGTGATTGAACTTTGAAGCAAATGTCTTCTAATATAGAATGTCGTTGTACAAAATTAATACGAAACTGAAAATATTACATGATTTTCCGTTCATCTGAGATTTGTTTGATCTTTAACAGCCTCGTTTTTACGAATGTCGCCCTTGTCGACTGTAAATGTCTGCCTGAGCTGCACCTCGCGAAATGGAAAATAATTCCCGACGACATACTAAAAAAAAGTGCATATATCGCGGCCGCGATCGATACTCATCGACAAAGAAATTTGCAGCGTGCGCAATTCGCGACCTATTTCAATGGATAGCTCACACCACAAACAATAAACTAACGAATGAACAAGCGAACGTCATTACGTCGACTCGACAATCATGATCATATAAAAAAATGCACGCTGTACTCGCGGAAATTCGCGAACATCGAGAAGTCAACGTTTAAAGAAGCAGAAATACGACTCTGAGACTGAAGTACGACCGGTTCGCGATATCGGTTTATGGTATTTTTGACATGGCCACGCGCAGTGACGACGAGATTTCCGGTGGCGGTTGCAATTTTATCAAACGGCAGTCGGAGTGTCAGTGACCCCGAGAGAGAGAGAGAGAGAGAGAGAGAGAGAGGGGGGGGGGGGGGAGGG
>Ga0157364_1002658_pt1 | contig 16841 bp, 8 predicted proteins | sample AttsexASBM2_FD_111476 | JGI IMG/M metagenome (GOLD analysis project Ga0157364, IMG submission 111476) | Fungus gardens microbial communities from leaf cutter ant in Ribeirão Preto, State of São Paulo, Brazil - Atta sexdens ASBM2 | ecosystem: Host-associated > Fungi > Mycelium > Unclassified ... | reverse complement strand
TTGTAAGTGGAGTGTGATATACTCTCTCTTTAGTTCATGGGTTTCTGCTAGCTGTAGCATTACTGTACTTCAAATTTTTTGTCTTGCAATGATATAGAATGTGGCTTGAAAGTGATGCTGTATAATAAACTCTGTCCTAAGAACAGAGTTGTTGAAGTTTAGTTCAATTCTTTAGTGTGTTATGAAAAGCAAAAAACAAACAACTGCTGAGCAGTTACTCTATTATTTTCTCTTCATTGAATTAGGTTCTTTCAATCATAAATAAAGCTTTCCCTCCTTCTTCTTGCTTGAGTTCAGGCAATGTTGATCATTTGCCCAATCTGAGTCACTGTACATCTTCAATCTCTCAGTATCATCTCATCTGTATGTTAGCTTGAAGTTACTGGCATCTTATAAGTAGTAGAAGATCCTCTTTGTTGGAAGGAATAGAATGTACAGCAGTATGATGTAATCTGGATAACTAACAACTACTTATCTGTAGTGAATATTATAATGGAGAGCTGAAGAAGTATGTATTGAAAAGAATATAATAGTGTGGTGTAGTGTAGACAACCACTTATCTGTAAATACTATAGTGAAGAGCTGAATGTTTAATATGGTTCACACCTCATTATCTAAGATTCAGTAAGGCATCTCAGAGTTAGCATGTTATCTGAGAACATAGAAGACAGATCAGAACAATCTTTGGCTTTAGCTTATGTACTATACCTCTACTAGTTGTACTAGTTATATATTTCAGAAGTAAACTTAGAGAACTTAGTAAATTAGAATTACCAAAGAGTAGTGAGGTATATCATTGCCAACACTAGAAAAGAGTATCAGTTTTAGTCAATTTTCAAGTATAGTATAAACTACCAGTCTATAGTTGTTATCTAGAATAAAGACTATTAAGCAAGTTATCCTAGTTTACTAATGATTCTTGGATGTTGGGAATGGAGATCTATAGAGTTGGCAAGAGTTTAGCAAGAATATCCAAGAGAAAATAGAGAGATATAATCTGTACCAAAAGAGATCAGAGAGTGCAAATGAGAAAAGAGATGTTATTTATAGGTTGGAATAGATGTGGTCAGAATAAGATATGATACTGAAAAAATATGAACAACAATAGAAGATAAGTAGTTTTTTTTTTAAGTCAACAATTTATTACATAGGGTATGATGGCAGTCTGTGCCTACAGGAGAAATTATGTATGAAGTATCAATACCCTAACCTTTTTATGCAATTACCCAACATAAAAGACTACTAAGGAATTGAACTCATAATCTCAAGTAGGTTTGAGGTAGGCATAATACACATGGATGAGAGGCTCTTCCACTATGGCATCTCTCCCCCTAGAAGATAAGTAGTATTAGTAGTAGTTCAATCTATATGAAAATTTCACATCAATTACCTAATTAGTACTACTGATTGTGGACCATATACTTAGTAAGTAGAATACTTTACAATAGTATGAGTAACATAGTACTACTGAATGCAGACTGGATGCTTACTGAATGCTTAGTAAGTGGAATGTTATATATACTTCTCTAAATACAATAGTATATTTAGTAATCATTTCAATAGTATGAGAAATGTCTGGTCTAGTCTAGACTATAACATGTATAAGTGAACCAACATGTTATTGGTACTCTATGACATTGATTTCAGACACAAAAAGTAAGGAAAGAGTAATGTTTGGATTTATAGGTATTTTGACTGGTTAAAAGTTAGTCATTTCATAATACTTGAGGATTTTCTCAATATATTGGATTTAGGAGAGCATAATGATATCATTCAAGATACCATGATCAAGTTCTATTTATAGAATTCATTTTGCTAAATCTAGATCTTTTATTATGAAGTGTCTACTCATTTCTAACTTGAAGAACTTAATAAATTTAAAAAACTTAGAGATAAAGAGAAAGTTACTGACACAGATGGCAATAATGATTAGGTGACTACTAGTTAATGTATACAAACATACACTTGTCAGCTACTGAAATCTTATATTCCAGCCTAACCATAACCTTATACATCTTAGTATACTATTTTTGCAATATTTGCTTAGAGCTATAGAGAGCCTTCTGGAAACATCAAATATGTTCCTCAAGCCTGTTCTGTCCTAGAAGGATCTTCATATATATATATATTAGGTTATCATTTAGAAAAGCTAATTTTACATTTATCTGATGCATATGCTAGTTGTTAGTACATACAAGAGAGAAAAGAGTTTGAACTGTTAAGTAGCTAATAACTGATGAATATTGAAGTCAATATATTTGATCTAAGAGAACTTTTTGGCCACTAAAAAAACTTTATAGTACTCAATTTGGCTATTAGTATCCAATTTTGTTTTGAACACCCACTTGTAGTCAATTATCTTCTAATCTTTAGATCTAGGAACCATGCTAAAGATGTTTTGGCAGACAAATTACTTTATTTCCTCAGTATAAGCTACTCTCTACTGAACTTTATCAAGTTAAGACATAACTTTTACAATTTTCTCTATTCTCTGTTCAACAGTGCTAAACATAGTAGTTTACAACTTTTGAGAGAACTCTCTATACTTGTAAAAAAAACTTTTAGTAATTATTATTATTATTATATATAAGCTAGCACTTAAGCCTAGTAGACTTATAGACCTTAGGTAGTAGGTTCAAAATGGCTATGGAAATTAAGATACTGAAAATGGGAGCTCTAGATTCTTTAACAATAAGCTTAGTTGAAAAGTCTTTGAAAACAGTATTAAGCAAATTCTCAGCTAGAACTTTGAATTCATTATTCTATACTGCTATTACATATCCATCTGAATCATCTAATTACATCATGGGTAACATTTCCCTAACATCCAATCTACTTAGAACATTTGTAGAAGAAAGTATCTTCTTTCCTATCTACTTTTTCTTTTCTGATATGGATTTACCTGGTTCCTTTTCATGTCCAATCACTGTCTTTATAGAACTCCGGACTCAATTTTCAAGAACTTGAATGCACTTAAAGTAGTTATCTGTTTTCTCTAATCCTTAGATAGTTTTAGTACTTGTATTTAAAATGTGTAAATATTCTGTAGTTTCTTAGCTTGAAGATTAATACATTGTTCTGTATACTTATGCTTAGAAGTCTATCATATTTTCCTTATTTTTCCTTGTTGTATTATTTATAGACATTGTATGCTTTACTTTAAGTTACAACCTGAGCTAAGCTTAGAATTATAACAGGTAGCAATATTTGGTATTCTAAAAGAGAAAGAAACTTCATAGGACTTGGCAGCATTGAGTGTTGTGGCAACCACTAGACTAATGTCCAATGAAAGCACAAGTGGTAAATCTCTTAGGTAGATATCTAGTAGGGAACATAAGTTGTGTAATTCACAAGAGAACTCGACAGGAAACTACAACAGTATTCTACCAACTATTTATATAAGTATCCATGGTCCATGCTACAACTACGCATCATGCTACCCTAATGTCTATGCCCTGTCCTCATGTCTATTACTTATCTACCATGTGTTTACCTCAAGGCTACTATGCCATGTCTATGTATCCTGACATCATACTCTTTAATCTCTGTCATACATGTATATACCATATGTACACTATGAGAAACCATATCTCTTGATGTCACTCCATCTCTAGACTCTTTCTGATTCTTCTAGATCCTAGATCCTTCCAGACCACTCTAGATCACTCCAGACTATTCTAAGCTCTATAACATAATATTATGTGACTTTCTAGTCATGTGTCTTTTCTCTCCCATCATAGACTAATAATAATACTACTATCTATATCTTACTATTCTAACCCTAACCCTAAAGTCTGTCCTCACTTTTGTCTTATAACATTGAGGTTAAAAGAATAAGTTCTCTTACAAAAACTATCTAGTGAGTTAGACTTACTACAATATTTACATATATCTTATATATATTATATATATTACTCTTTAAGTAATATTAAGGTAACTAGTAGATTTATAGGGATTAACAGATTTTCATAATCTTTAGGAAAACCTAAGTTCTACTGACTATAGATTATAATAATACAGCTTATTTCTAGAAAAACCTAAGAGAACAAAGTAAGATTTTTGGAGGTAGAAGATATTTTATGTTATATGCTAAGTTCACATGATTGAAGTTTGTCTTCTTTAGAATATATGCTTAGTCTGACATTAATATGTGTAAATAGATAAAGTTTGCTACTTAACTTCTAAGTTCTTTTATATGCAATTTTAGACATATAAACTATATAGTTATAATCTATATATCATCTAGTAGTCTATTAGACTTTTTTTTTTTTTTTAAGTCAACAATTTATTACATGGTGTGTAATGGCAGTCCATGCCTATAGGAGAAATTATGTATAGAGTATTAATATTCTAATCTTTTTATACAGTTATTCAACACAAAGGGCTATAGGAATTGAACCCATAACCTCAAGTAGGTTTGAGGTAGGTATAATACATATAGACAGGGGGCTCTTTTACTATACCATCTCTCTCCCAAAGTCTATCAGACTGTTTTTTTTTTTTTATATTCAACAATTTATTACATGGCATGCAGTGGAAGACTATGGTAGTGACTATGTCACTACTTACATACAGAGCAAGCTAACATCAAAATACAAAAGAAAAGATGAGGGAAAAAGAGAAGAAAAGAATCAAAAAAAAAAACAAAAAACTCAAAGGAAACAGAAAATAATTACAGAAATTAATCAAAGATGAAAGCTTTTGGGTTAAGTGTCAAGAACATAATGAAATGGCTTAATGAATCTCTCCTAGGGTTCCAATACCTATTGAATCTTCGGCATTCATGGAGTATATGCCTTCTAGTTTCAATAGGGTATTCATTGCATGGACAACTGAAATTTTTGTTTGTGAAGAACCTAAGGCGATACTCCCCAATTAGCACATGATTGGTGATGGCTTGAGTAGTTCTGGTGCACAGAGAATTGGAGTGCCCGAAAGCTTGAAGCCACGGTCCCCCTTTGATGTACGATGGTTCAATTATATTGTAGTCGTTGTTTAGTAAGTCTAGGAAGCTATTTCCTTTACCATCTGAGACTTGGAAGCACATTTTCCATTGATTGACAATATCATTGCTATCAGTTTTCTTGCAAAAATCCCATGAAGTTTTGCAAGGAAATATGGGAGTTGATTTGAACAACTTGGAATCCTTGTTGACATCTTTGTGAAACCTCCATTTGAGACGACTAGGACACTCCCAAAATTCAATGGAATTGTTCTGACTTTTATTGAAGAAAAGTCGTAATTTGCTAAGAATGGCAGCTGAGTGCGACTGAAGAGAGTACAACGAACTGTCGAATATGCGTTTTGCTGAGTGTATAGAATCTGTGATAACAACTATCTTTAAGATGTTGTCTTTATTGCATGCCTGGTTGATATCACATCTCATAGCAAATAGTTCAGCCTTGGAACTTGTGACAAACACAGTGTGATGAACTGTTTTGATGAGGGGGGAATCGGCTTGGTGTACATGCGCAATCAAGGTAGTGATGTTGTTTTTGATACTAGTGTCAGTTACAATAAGAGCAGATGAGGGAGTGGAGTTCGAAAGAACCAAGTTGTCAAGTTCTTGAGCACAGATGTTGTCTTTTTCTTTTTTATCAAATAAATTAAAAGAGAAGCAGTTAGAAAATATGTCCACAATATGCTGTCCTGGAATAAATTTCTAGTGGAGGGGGTCGAATGAAGGGGAAATGCTATAAGATTTGGTCTTAGAATTAATGATATGACCTTTGGCAATGTTTTTTTGGCAATTTGTGAGGGAACCTATGGCATAAGGGTTGGAAGAGTTGGGATGGTGAGAGGAGTTATCTAATAGGCATCGTATGATGTGATTCTCCGGAAGTTTGAATGGTCAGATGAGAGATCGCTTGGTGAGTTTCTGGAGGTGATATTTGATTGGGATTAAGCCCGCTAGAGCTTTGGTTCCTTCTGATAGGGATGTTTTGAATGCATCTAGGATCCAAATGGCTGCTCTTCTTTACATTTTGTTCAACAACTTCATATGATATGATAGAGGTGCCTTGTTGTAGAACCAGAGTTGAAAACTATATAGTGCTATTGGGAGGATGCATGTCAAGATCGCTGACAATGGACTTAATTTTTATTTTTATTTTTATTTTTCTTTTCTTTTCTTTTCTTTTTCTATTTTTAGAACAACTTGGGTTAGAGGTTATTAGTCGTGCTGTCACATCAGTCACAACTTGATGGTGTAGTCACAAGACTGGTCACAGGATATAAGAGAAGGAAGTAGAAGGTTCTGGAACAAAGTGACATCATACAGCATGGACAACACATGCTGGTCTCATGTTATACTTATGGTCATTTAGGGTAGGGTGCACAGTAGTTAGTACGGACCATGGGTACTAGTATATAAGGTAGACTACTCTGTACTAGGAACTCTATTGAGTTCTCTTGTGTTACTCAATACAAGAGTTGTTCTATTGCTTAACTCCTTGAGCTTTAGTTCATAACAATGCAGCATCTATATAGTTGACATTTTTGGAGGGGGGATATTCTGCAAGAAGAATTTCCTAGGAGTTTCATACATTTGACCGTTAACAATGCTTTGTTTGAGTAGAAGTCGAGATGCTGGCGGAATGATAGCTTTTGATTGAATAAGAAACCTAGGTATTTCCAGAAGTTTTTTGGACAAAGAACAGGGCCTCCAAGAGGAGATAGGTTGAGGAGAGGAGGATTGAATTCTCCATGTGACCTGGTGAAATGAAAAATTTCAGTTTTACCATGTTCTATGACTAAACCGAAATCTGTGAAAAAATTAGAAAGAACATTATAACTACAAAAGAGTTGTAAGTTTGAAATAGGGATGGAGTTGTTCTAAGCAATGATAAGTCCATCATCTACAAAGAAAAGCATGGAAATGGGAATTTTTAAAATTTTTAAATGTTTTTCAAGAATATATAAAAACGGGGCTAAATAAAGAGCCTATAAAATGGGGGAAAGCGCAGACCCTTGTCCTACACTGACATTGACTTCAAACTCTGGGGATTATAGGTTGTTCCATACATAGTTTGTTTTCTTTTTTACAAGATAATCCACAAAGAACTTGGATACTTTGGGTTCAAGGCCCACCTTACTGAGGGTTGTCATGAGCAAGTTGTGGTTTAGAAACGGGAAGAATTGGGATATGTCAAAGACAAGAGTACTTGTGGTTTTTCCTTTCGCCCATCCAGACCTCACAATGTATGTTAGAGTGACTCCTGCATCTGTGGTAGACTTGAACTTAAGCCTGCCTAGTTGGCATGAGTAGATGAAGTTGTTCTTCATGACTGTGAATTGAATTCTTTTGGCAATGACTTTCTCAATAAGTTTGCCAAGCATGTTTAAAAGGACAATAGGGTGGAACATCTTCGCATGGTCGTATGATAGTTTGTTGGGTTTGGGGATAATAATCATGGATAAATGTTTGAAGTAGTCCAGCCAGTGTCCTAAATTGATGCATGCATTAGCAATGTTGATGATGTTGGTTAAACACTCGTCTTGTTTAATGATGATTTTTAGATGTCACCACGAGAGCTTATCTGGACCTGGAGCCAAAGAATCATTGCATTTTGCGATCACTTGTTTGAGTTTCTCTTTGGAGAAGGAAGTTCATTGAGCCATAGGTTTATAGGCGATATCATTGAGGATCCCAATGTTGGTTAGACAATTTTGAGCTGTGTTGAAGGTACTATGCAGCACATCCCATAGACTTTCTGGGGATAAGCACGGTTGGTCATTGTACTTGATGGCCTTGGTCACAGGAAGTCATTGCCTGTTGATCCAACTGGAAAGTTCCCAAGGGTCTTTTCTTTTACTGGTGATTTCCTAGATTTTGTCATCAAAATACGATCTTTTGGTATTTTTGACAGCTCTCTTGAAATTCTTCCAATTCTCTAGGGATCTTGAATTTCTGTAGTTGTCAAGGGCTTGACTATATTTACCTGACCACCATTGTTTAGAATGCTTGGAAATTCTAGATTTCTTGGTATTGTCCTTCCATGCATGGTCAATAATGTGCCCTATCTGTTTAACCCCATAGTCTAGTTTGACGACGTCATCCATGTCATTGGTATTTAGAGTTTTGAAGTTCGAGATTACTTTGTTGATAAATGCCTTTTCTTGATCGCTTTTGGGGGAAATTGTGAATTTCCATGCCAGAAAGACTTCTTCAATGATGGGAATTTCTATGGAGAGTGGAGTGTAATCCGAGGAGAGTCAATTTTCAGGGGAGATGTGGTGACTGTCAAGTTCAGGTGAGCCATTTCATAGGAACATTAGATCTAGGACTGAGTTCACTTCTCCGGACATATCTGAATATCTAGTTGGGCAAGGGTTAGTTGCGGTGGATAAGGATAAGTTAAATGAATTGGCTATGATAAATAACTCGTCACTAATAGTAGAGTGGTGGGGAAAAGTGGGGTCCCATAAACGATCTCTGATATTGAAGTCACCAGTCATAATGAGAACATTGTCAATATTTATCTCAGTATTCTTTAGATACTTTAAGGCTGTGTGAGAAGAATTAGAGTATACGTTCAAAATGAAAAAGTACATATTATTGTTGAAAAAAGAGATGAGGTTGATGTCTTTGTGGTTAATGATGTCTTTGCAAAGTAAGAATCAAAGAGGTAAAAGACGGATGTTTACATAAGAAATGACTCTGGGTGAATTATTACTGTCTACTGGGGTTCTGCCGAACATGATCCAGTTGGGGTGATGACTAGTACTGATAAGGGGGTCTCCTTCGCTGTTGGACAGACTCGGGACCTTTTGAATTTCTGACCATGGGGATTCTTGGATTAAGATGATGTCGTAATCTTTCTGAGTCTCGAGGAGAGTTTGGATGATGAGAGTGTTTTTGCAAACATTTTGTGATAGAATTTTGAGGGATTTCAACTTCATTGATGACTCACGATGTTTCCTTCAGAACAGATGGATTTAGACCTGTTCTCACGGATCTCAGAATACTTCTTCATTTGCCACTCCCTGTTGAAATGATGGCGCCAGAAAGGGCATACATTGGAGTCGGCTTGATGATCACCACAGCAATTCAAGCATTTGAATGTGTGAGAGCAGGGTTCGCCTTTCTTCATTTCTAGTCTCGGAGGGTTAATCTTGTCATTCAGTTTACAACACTATCCGAACTCTCTGTGATTCTCAGACTTGTGAGGGCCGTTGCACCTGACACATTTGGAGCCCTGTATTCTGCACAAGAAAGTGGCATGTCCTCATTTCTAGCAGTTCTTACACTAGGGGACTCCTGGGTTCATGTTTGCTCCCTGGATGGTAGCGATGTACTTTCCTATATTAAAGCACCTGTTGATGAGCATCTTGGTGTTGGTCTTGCTTTGGATGTCCCATATATCGATCTATACAATGGACATGTTGGATTTGGATGAGACCTTGATGACTTGTGGTTTGGAAGCTAAAGAGATGTTATCAAAGATTTGGTTTTGCTTCAAAATTGTTTCGATGTTACTAGAGGTGAGGCGATCTTGAGTGTTGCTGTGGGGGTAGTACGGGATACCTACTATCTTGAGGTATGATTTGGATTTAGGCAGTCTTGGTTCTTCTACCTGTAGAGCATTGATATTGTTGGAGTTCTTGATGTACTGGTCGATTAGCATCAAGTCAGATGATTGGGCTACCTTATTAGTGACCACAGTAATGCCCAAGGGTTCAGCTCAGATAAAATCAACGAGGATTTCAGTTTTGACATTCCAGAGTTGTTTATTTATGCTAGATACATGGAAAGATGAGTTCTTGATGAACGATTCAACGTTTTCCTTGCTCATCGGGATGATGACCTGCTTTCTTGACAGCCCTTTGGTGGTTGTTTGAATTCTCAGTTTTGGCTTAGATAATCCCTTGACAATGTTATTGACCTGGTTAATTTTTTCCACACTCAGAACAGGGAACGTTTTCTTGATTTTAAGGACTTTAGCTGTACTGACAGTAGATTTTGAGACCTGAGCATATGATTTGCTTGGCTTTGATCTGTCTTTAGACTTGTCGTTCGAGGGTTTATTATTCTTGAAGTATTTTGAAATAGTATTGACTTCCTTGGCCATTTTAGCTGGAAGCGGTGGAGGAGGAAGGACCTTATCAATAGAAGCAGGGACTGGTTTGAGTACCATCTTATTAGTCTTCGTATTTGAAGAGGGAGTGATTTTCGGAGTGAATTTTGTAGAAATCTTCTCTCTGAGTGTTATGGTTTTGTTGTCAGTGTGCAAAGAGTCTCAGCTAGACTGGTAGACCGAAGAAACAAAATTCCATACCACATTGCCAATGCCATCAAAGTTCTTGAAATCGTTAGCAGTTTTAGAGTTTACCTTCTTATTCAAAATATATCTCACCATGAAATTGAGTGAGTCCTTGATGTTCTTAGTGTCCAAGGCAATTTGCTCGATTGATCCATAGAGAGAGATAGGGTAGAAGTTTCTGCTCCATAGATCTGGTTTCGTAGGAACATTTGGATCATAGAGAAGTTGGATGTTGATAACGTTAACATTGTCATCGCCCAAAGCTTGACCTCATGTTCTATTATTTGGAACGTGGCCTCCATGATTTCCCTAAATGAAGGAGGCCTTGTGTTGGTGGTAGTCTCAGCCGCCTTTCTGGAACAAAGTTCTTTTTCCTGTTCCTCCTCATAGGACAAAGCAGGAAATTCAGTGGGTGGGTCGGAGTCAATATCCATACTATTATTCATTGTTACTCTTTTGTGATAAGGGACAGAGGAACAAGTTGAGGACATAGATGCGTCCCTTGATAGATTTCTTTCAATGCCAGAAGTTCTACCTCTTGAATCGCTGTTATTGATAAGATTAGTTTCTGTGGATTTGTCCATCCCCATGTTAGAGTTTTTGTTCATGGTTGGTATAAGGGTTTGTAGGTTGCAAGATATGATTGTAGTGCTGAGTGTTGGAGGAGAAATGAATTTATTTGCTGTATTTCCAATAGGTACTACCATACAAGATGGTAGTAAGAGGAAAGGAGGCAATGGTCTATCAGACTGTTGACCAGTTGTAATTAACAGATATTATGAAAATAGGAAGTGAAAATAAAATAAATAAATAAATAAAAGAAACTTGTCTTTACAATATTATACCTTAGCTAATAATCTCCTAGACAAGATGGTTGTATAAGTCTTCATTGTTTACTCCTCCTACTCTCTTTACTTTTTTGCCTTTATTGGTTTTTACAGTTCTAAATCTATTGTGAAATTTCTTAGAGTGTTCTATAGAATAGCTTTGTTAATAAATTCACTACATTGTCTTCACTAGGAATATATGTGAATATAAATTTCTCTATCTCTACTTTTTCCTTAACAAAATAGTACTGTATATTAATATACTTTGCTTTATTATTGTCAATAAACAATGTGATAGGTTATTTTTGTGAGAAAGATGCTTCATTAAAGAAAAACAATAACCACATTGCCTATTATATCACAAGCCACAATCTTTGCCTTTTTATCCATTAATTCTTCATTTTTATTAAACTTTGATGTATATATCTACTTTATCTTAGTTATATTTGTATCTAGTAGTTATTATACAAGCTTATATACACTATGAGTCTTCATCATGTTAAACTCCTTAACCATTAAAGCTTATTAGAAATCATGATCCTTCATTATCTTATGAAATGTTTGTAGAACTACCACTTTTCTAACTATCACTGTAAAAGCATCTAAAACTCTGATCTTTAACTTCTCTCTCATAAAAGAGTATCTTTTAATCTCAACAATCTCCATAATGGCTTAGGTTTTCTTTTTAACCTCTTCACCACTATTAGTTTATTATTTACTTCTTCAGCCTGTTCATCTACTAGCTTATCTTATATCAACTCTGTTATCTTATTCTTGGACAAAACCTCCATATCACTGATAATGTCAACTTCTACATCATCAGCAACCTTTCTTATACTCTCTACTTTTCTTTCAGTCAGATCCATTTTTTCCACTCTATCTACTACTATTTCTTCTATCTAATAATTAGTTCTCTCCTCTAATAGCAATGAGTTCTCATTCTCCTTCTGTTCTATATGCTGTGGTTCTTTCACCAAGTTAGTTTCTCTCTCAAATCATATGCATATATTCTACCTACTATATACTATACTTATCTTTCTATTCAATAACTTATAGCTCCTAGTACTAAATATAAAATAAAGATCAAACAGATCACTTTCAGTTCAAGTTTTGACAAATATAGATCAGAGTATATGTAATTGTACCAAATACTCTAAGATGAACAATATCTTGCTTTATACTATATTATATCTCTACCAGTACAATATTAGGATTTTACTTTGACAGTATGAGGTTCTAGAGGTATACTGCTATCTATACTGTTTTTGGCCAATACTTTGTTGATAGCTCTAAATCTATGAGTATAGACCATATAACATTCAATACTATGTATGTACTATGTTTAGCTATACTATTCTATTAGTGAGTATATATTGTTGTGAATTCCAGTACAAATCCTTTTCCAGCCTTAAATTCAGCCTATAGTTAGTTATCCCACTCACACTTATAGTCTACTTTTATTCTTATCAACTTCTTTTCTGTTAATCTTTCTGCTTCTGCTATAAAACTCTCTAATACTCCTAATATTACTTTTATAGTTTTCTCTTTTAGAACTCTATATACCAGAATGATGATATGCTATCCATTAAAAGCATCAAGTATACAGCTCCTCTGTTGTGGCAACTACTTATCACAATGACAAATGATCACACAAGCAAGTAAATCTCAAAAGCAGATATAATATGGGTAGTTCACAAGAGAACTCAACAAGGAGTCTCTGCTAAATTAGAGTCCTATATATACAGAATACACATAGTCCATACTACATCCTCATGTCTGCCTTATTTCTTACTCAAGGCCACCATGTTGTATATATGTGTCCTGATGTTATTTTCCAGATCCTTCTACTACATTCTAGGCCTATGACATCACATCATGTGACATGTCATGTGACTGCAATGTCATGTACCTCTTCATCATTACTAAAAGGAAAAAAGAAAAAGAAATTCAAAAGAAAAAAAATATAAAATCAAGAAAAATAGATAAAAGAAAAAGAAAAATATTAGTGTCTGAAGCATTCCATAACATCATCCTACTAATATAACTAGGAATAGATCTCATGCACCTATTCTAACAATGTAGTCTTATAGATTACTATCTTATTGTAAGCTTATGTATATAACTTTCTGAAGATATAGTCTTCACAATTTCTTATTACCTCTGATTGCTTAATTATATTTAAACTGTCCATTAGACTCTTCTTATAGATATCCTTCAAATATTCAATCTTTAGATACCTAAAACAATAATGTCAGTTAATTAAGATAGTAGTCTTTTTAACTAACTAAACTACCAGCACATATAGTTCTTTAATAATCTTTACATGGTACAAACCACCTTGATAAACATTTTTTATTATTATCTGGCCATTCTTCAATCTTACTATGATATTGTTTGTTTTAAACTATAGATTTAGTTCTAAATTGCATATTTTCAGAATAGATAAGGTTGGAGTGTAGTTTTGAAGTATACAAGACATTTCACAAGATAAGATCTATTTTCTTTCTATCTTTAATCTTAATCATCATTTTCATGGTATCTTATCTAGCTATCAAAAATTTATCCTTCTTTTTACTATTCTTTCTACTAACAGTCTATTGAAATACTCATACTTTACAAAAATATCAAGATCTGCAAAGTAATAGTTAGTTGCTTCAGAATCATTTAAAAATATAGAAGATAGAAGTCAGAACAACCTTTGGCTTCAACTTATGTACTATATCTCTATGAGTTACACTAGTTATATATTTCAGATAAGATACTTAGAAACAAGAGAATAACCAGGAGATAGGAAATATGTTATTACTAATACTAGAAGTAGATAATAGGTTATCTAAAATAAAGATTGCTAAGCATTACCCTAGTTTACTAATAATTCTTAAATATTAGAAATAGTGATTCATAAAGTTAACAAAGGTTTAGCAAGGATGTCTGAAGTAGAATAAATATAGCTAGAACAAGATATAACATATACTTTCTTCAAAATAGTCCATTGCTTCTTAAACTTTAGCTGTTATTATTACTATAGTTTTGAATTATCTTTTATTATATAGTAGTTATTTGTTGGTATGATATAATATTAGAAGTATTGTATATTCTAATAAGTTATAGGTCCTAGCTCAAAAAACTAAAATCAGAACAAAAATTTTGATATTCTTTTATATATATCCAGTCTGATATTAATATGTATAAATAAACAAAGTTCACTGCTTTACTTCTAAATTAGATTGCTGACTAGTTGTGATTAATTAGTATTATGAAAATAGAAAGTGAAAATAAAATAAAAAAGAAAATTTGTTTTATAATATTTATTACAAACTCTCTTTTTATTTTATTTTATTTTATTTTTGAGTATAGAAATTACAAAAAAACTTGACAGGTTCTCAATATATTTCTACTTTATATATACTCCAAGTATGTAGTCTATGCTAGCAGAAAATAACCCTATTCTAAAGTCTATACATCAGCTATAAATATACTATAAGATATATATATTATAGATATACACTTTGATATTATTCTTCTAGCTTTTCTTTTAGATTCTAAGCCTATAATATTATGTCATGTGATGCATCATATGACTGCAGTCACATGCCTCTTCATCATCCAAAAAATGAAAGAAACAGAAAAGAAAATAGATAAAAAGAAAAGAAAATCAAAATAAAATATAAAAAGTTCAAGTATACTATAATACTGTTATACTCTATCCCAAACCTATGAGTTCTTAGTCTTTTATAATAAAAGTATTTCTATCAAACTTGGTCTTTCATAGTAGAGTTCTTTTATCTAATTTCTTTATTATATCTCATATTCTCTCATCTGTACTTTTCAACCTCTTCTGGTGTGGATCACACTCTTCTATTCTACCTTAGATATCCTTACTAGTCTAAGTTAACTTTATAGATCTCTATTCCCTGACATCCAAGAATTATTAGAAATCAGAATAACTTGCTTAGTAGTTATATTCCAGATAGCTACTCTAGGTATACTAACCAGTATATAATCTGGTAATTTATACTATAGTAGTTATCCTGAAAATTGACTAAAACTAACATCTATCTTCTAGTATTTTTCAGTGGTTTTTCTACTCTCTAAGTCTCCAAGTCCTAATCTGAAATATGCAATCTATATAATGAGTAGAGATACAGCACATAAGCTGAGGCCAAAGGTTATTCCAATTTACTTTTTGTGTTCTTGAATAATATATAATCACTTAATTCTGGACTTATGAGATGCCTTACTGGATCTTAGATAACAAGATGTAAACTACATCTAACACTCTTTTAATATTTCACTACTGAAATCTCTAATCAAGACTGTATACTAAAATCCTAAGTTTCTTCTTTTATATTACTTGTATATAAAGATTAGTGGGTACATTGTATTTTTCTAGTCTAATAATTGACTATTTCATCTCTAGTGTTCTTCAGCAACATATTACTATTAGCACTTAAACTCCACTCTACTCCTGAAGTTGTAACTACATAGTACATAAGTTGAAGCTAAGATTATTCTGGAAAGTCCATATTACCATACACTTTGTATAGGGTTTTCATACTTAGTACAATTCCAAGCCAATCTCATATACTTTCACCTTCTGATATAAACTGCATCTGATATCTTATATGTCTATATTATACATTCCAAACTCCTAGATTAGCTTATATTATAAGAAATGAGAAGGATAGCTAGAGGCATTCCTGATAGAAGCATCTAGGATATCAGCCTGGAAAGGAAGAAGGGTTACTACTAGCAATGAAAAAGAAAAGGTAGTGATAATGAACAGAATTGCAATCAGTGAAGGTCTGTAGTGGAGAGTGGTAGGATTGATTGAATGAACCACATAAAATTAACAGTGGTATTAGATGTTCCAGGGTTGAAGGGGACTTCAGTCATGGTGTTGGAGTTGAAAGAACAGATCTCCTTACATTATCCATATTGTATCATGCTACTATGCACTTTGTTTCTTCTAACAGTCACTTGGTCAAGTTGATCTACAGTAAGACACTGACAGGGTTTGGGGCTTGGAATAGGAGTAAACTCTGCTATGGAAGACCAAGTACTCCCAGAGTTTTGAGATGAGCAAGTCTACTATGGAAAACATTAATACTTGGGGTTGGAGTTCAACTAGTAGACTTCACCTACACTTTCTCCTTTTAGTTACTTGTTCTTTTCTGATACAATCCTGACACCAAGCCTGGTAGAGTGGGCCCTTCATGTCTTGTTTGCTTGCTGTAGTAGAAGAATTAAAAGAGCAACCTTATATTGGTTAATATAAGAGAACTCAGTAGTCTACTCTATATATCTCTTGCATAGTCTATGTATACTTTACATCTAGCTTATGTTATAAGTCATGTATCTAAAAGTTATCTTATTACAAGATATATAACATCATTCTTCTAAGTCCAAAATAAGAAAAAGAAGAGAAAGAAAGAGAGAAAAATCAAAAGAGAAATAAGAGAAACTTAAATAAATAGAAAAGGAATAAGTCAACTGTCCTTGAATCTGACAAGAGCATGGAAAGAAGAGAATTTCAGTGAACCTGTTACTTTATAATATTCCAAAGTTAAAATACTACTATAATCTTGTAGAGTTCTTATATCTTGAACCTCAAACTTTACTGTCAAGCTCTCAATCAGAAAAGTATGATCTCGTGACTCGAAATTAGCTAACGAAAGGAGATAATCATGGTCTCCTCACCAATTCAAACCTGAGTTCTCATCTACCCAATGGCAAATTTGACGGTTCTACG
>Ga0157364_1002657_pt1 | contig 16843 bp, 6 predicted proteins | sample AttsexASBM2_FD_111476 | JGI IMG/M metagenome (GOLD analysis project Ga0157364, IMG submission 111476) | Fungus gardens microbial communities from leaf cutter ant in Ribeirão Preto, State of São Paulo, Brazil - Atta sexdens ASBM2 | ecosystem: Host-associated > Fungi > Mycelium > Unclassified ... | reverse complement strand
CTTATTTAATCACACCTACATTGATCCCTTCCAATCTAAGATTTGAAAGTTTCAGCAATTTGTGAAATTTATTGATGTAATAAAAGATTAATTAACGGAAAATTGTCCGTATAATACAGGAAAATTTCGATTCATTAGATTACGCTCTCTTATTAATTAAAAAAATTAAATATCTGTATTTTTTTTCTATTAAATTATGCATTATTTTCTATATTTAAATGATTTGAGTTTGTCGATCAAAATTATCGTTTTTATATATTTCCGAAATATTATATTTGGAGACTCTGAAGATCTTAAATCACTAAAATATGAATGTAACGTGTCATTATTAAAATGAATAAATTATTATATTATTTATTTTTTAATGCTTTGATGTTTTATTATTTTATTTTTAATATGCTTTTTCCGTTATGTATACTGAAATTTTTATTTCCATGAGCAATTTGCAAAATTGCAACGTTAATAAAATGTGCTGTGCTTTATGCGTATATTCCATTTCCATTAATGGATCAATATCGCTCTTTCCAGCCAATTTATTCGTTTGACGGATCCCGAAAATATATTATCTGGGATTAACTAACTGAGCTATTGTGAAAAGATTAATCTCTTTCTCTCGCGATATCCCGTACCACAGATATCGTGGAAATGTCGACAACTTGTCAGACATTCCGAAGTCAAGGGACAAGTCGTCCCATAATACGTACATCCTCGTCACGGGAACTAGAATCTATGAGAAAGATATTTAAAAAAAACGATGCTCCTTGCAGTGAATCAATTCCACAGTTTACTGCAGCTCCGTTTACACATTTAACGGATAACAATCTTTTACATGTACCCACTTTCAACTCTATAATGCACACAGTCTTTCTCAACGAAGAAATAATTCTTCGGCGAGGAATATATTCCTACGTAAAGTTTTCCCACATATTTCTCCGCGAATTTTCTTCTTTATAAAAGAGACTATATATTTTTAAGTAGCGTGTATGTTTTAAACTATTTTCTTCATAATTTTATTATCAGTATCGCGAAGGATTTCTCACGCTCTGTCGATCTGATTCTGTTAAACAAATAACTCATAGATTGCTGAATGTGAAATCGTCGTTTAACCCGTTCCTCAATTCCTGATCATCTACGTTTTACTGTATTACATTACGTACATCCTATAGAAGACTATATATACGCACATAGCGTGACGACTCTAGAAGGGTGATGGTGATATCAAAACGGAAATCTCGATATGCAGATGAAGGTTGAAAGCGAGAACCTGAGCCAATCATGGCAGAGGTCCTATTCTCATTTCTCTTTCTCTTTCCTATTCTCCCTTCAAGAGTGAATTTCTCAGCTTCTTCATCCATCCACTATAGAATATTCAATCGCTCATCCTCTTCGTTTCGTCAGCCAAGTGTGAGTACGAAATTCAAGCGAGCTCCTTCACGAAGTTTTACCCTTTTAACTGAACCAAAAGCCATCTTTTTTTTCTCTTAGTTTCAAATGTCGAATATCTCCCTTTCTCAATTTTGCCACGATTTTTCAAGCTAACTGCATTTTTCCCGATCCTCGTCCAGGTCGTTAACGACTCCACTCGGACTTGACAACCTGCAAATTTATCTTATAATGAAAACGTTATAAGCCGGTGAATAAAAAATAAACGTGTAGCACATAAAAACTTGAAGATCGAATTAGAACGAATATCTTTGTTTATTGTTAAATCTATTAGAAAATTATTATCATGAAATTTAAATCTTTCGCGCGCTGAAGAGCAGGAAGATGGCGATTGGCATGCGAACAGTGAGCCAATATTCATGGGTGGCATTCCTGCCTTCTGCGTGATGCTCTCGTCGCGTGGCGTCCTTCTTAAATTCCTTGATTCTCTTGTGGAGCGGCCGCTCGAGTCTGTGTGCTTTTCTTTCAGAAAGAAATTTTTACGATTAATTCGATTAATTTATTTCGTATTTTCATCACGTTATTCTTAGCAAGTGCTATTACTATTCCTTAAAAACTAAATGTGCTTGTTCATTAATTGAGTCTGTATGGCAATCTTTCACAATGGTTGATCAAATAAGTTACATGGCTTACAACTTTGGTTTGACTTTATACTTGATATACTCTTACTGCTTTCATCGATAGTTTGATATTTGAGTTCATATGGCATAAAACCGTTTCTTTGATTTCTTGTTGAATATTCTTTTAATATATTAAAAACGACCCATTCTTATTGGCCTAACTTAAAGGTCTCATACATGCTGTAGAAGGACACCATAACCATCCTTTCCGTTTCATCATATTCCGTGAGAAACGAACTTGAAGAAAGCTTAAATAGAGCACTTGGATGTAAGATGGATAATTTATTACATTAAACACTAAAAAAAGATTATAAGATATTACAAAGGTTATCTGCAAAATAGTGAGTACTTAATTTCCATCTTATTATTTGTATGTTTGATTTTCTCATTGCGTTGATTTTGCATTCCGTCTCTTTTTTTCTTGCGAATTTATTGTATTCTTGTTATACTATTTAAATATAAGTTTATTGTTTCTATTTTGCAATTCAAGAATTTGATTGTATCAACTCGTTTCATTAATATTATTACAAAGAATTATTTATGCAAGTTAATTTAATAATTTCAATGAATCAAACTTTATAATACTTTAATATTACTTCTATCTAATAGATTTAAAATGAAATACCCTTAGATTCCTTATCTTAAATCAATAATTTAAGCATTCCCTTTTATCGGGTTATTAATTAAACAAAAAAATATGTTTTATTAATATTCATTCAAATAATAATTATCAAGTAACAATTAAGTAATAATTATGATTTATTGCCTTTAAAACTGCTCTTTAAAAGCTGTAATTTTATATTTAGCTTTTGTACGAACTTGTTTTCCGAATTAAATGGCTGACTTTTCGCTTCATTAGATTTCCTTTGTCCAATATTTTTCAATATTTTTTACTTATTCAATCAACAAAAAGTAAAACTTTACCTAACAAAATCAGCTCAGAGATTTCTTCATAAATCTTGCATTTGACGAAAAAAAAATGCATTGGTCACATTTTTTTTTTTTTATTAATAAAGCCTTTTTTGAACTATATAATATTCATAATCTTCAATGATAAAAAAACTTTTTTTCCAATTTAAGGTTTCCCAGTTAAATTAATTATTGCGTCGTCGAATTTCACGACGAATTTTGCATTTGTGATTATTCGGCATCGACCGATGTAAAACAATTATAGCGCAGCATGAGAGGGGACTTGGACATAACCGCTCTCTGATTACGCGCTTGACCACACAGAACACGCACACTAATTACATTGTAATATTCAGGCAAACGGTATTTCGAAAAACTATGCTTACGCGTGACAACACTCGACCGTCGGCTTCATTCGTTATGTAGAAAATGCTAATTACATGACTGCTTTGGGCACATCGAGCGTAGTTACTTCAACGTCATATTAACACCCTGTTTGGCGAACCGCTGGTTTCGCTGTGCAATTTAACCCATGGATTTTTTTATGGTCCTCGGCTACAAATTAAATTTTTTTTGCTATCACAGAGAAATTTCCTCTCATCGCGTTAATTACCCGTAGCGTCTGTGCGCGCGCGCATTTTATTCATTATGTATAACTGATCCGCCCATATAAATGCTAATGAAGAGCACATTTATTCTTTATCTATCTCGTTTCATTTTTGTACTAGACATGCGTCCTAAATTTACATAATTCGTACAAATTAAATAATTTTGATTTCTTTTTCTTTCTATTTTTCTATCTGTCGCGTCATTTCTGCAAGTTATGTCGAATCTGCTTCGAAGGATGTTTGAACGAGCCTCCTAGGGTTACGCAATCAGCTTCCTACCCGACCAAGTTTGTTAGCGTGCTTTTCTCTCAGCAAAGGCGGATTAATAGCTTAATGAAAAAGTGAATTCAACGCGATCGGCTGGATAAGCACAATAGATAAGATATAGATAGATAAATAGAGAGAGAGAGAGAGAGAGAGAGAGAGAGAGAGAAGATAAGAAAATATGTGCTAATAAAATCGATATTACGAGTACTCGTAATACGAAAGTACGTTCAGTTACTTTCTGATGTTCTCTAGAGTAAATATTCTGTGCTGACCACGCTATCGATATTATATACTTGCTTTAATCGATGAGCTCGGATTATATGATACGATTCGTTTTATAAACGCGCAACTACTTTTCGCTAAGCCGTTTCGACCACCAAAATCCTGGGGTGCGATGAAAAGGGACTGCTCTAAAGGAGAACTCTTGGTCGAACGAGATTTATTACCGGTTCACCAACCACAAAAGCGACGATTCTTCAGTGCCAGTCTCTCCTTCGCAACGATAGAAAAATTTAAACGAAAGGAAATAGGATACAATTCTTATTCTGAGAATTTTTATTTCCTCTATAACGCATCGAAGATTGAAACTTTTTTATCTAATGCATACGGAATTACTTTGCTAATGAAATTTACATAAAAAGTATGCCAATCACGCTCTTTCCTGTCGAATTGTATTTCGAATCGAAAGCAGAGTCTGTTTAATTGAGATAATTGCAATTCATTTTAAATGCTTTGAAGCATTCTTTGATTGGTTAATTTGTAAAATTCTTTCTTCTAATTTGTTCAACGAAGCATTAAGTGGATTGCACTCTGAAACTGTCTCCGAAGATCGGCAGCAATTATATCCATAAGACCAACGATCATGTTTCACGTTCTTTTAGATCAGTATCTAGGAAATTGAAGAAAAACCTTCCAAGATGTATGGACAGAAATAAAGGGACTGAATACAGAGAACGAATACACATGGAAAGAAGGATTCTTTTGAAGTATTTAAAAATTTAGCTAGATACAAAAATTTACACGTAATTTTATTGAATTATAAAATAATTTGTAGGAATCTCTCAAACATGATGATCAATGCTGCAAAAAGTTTGGACAGTTTAGTAATTCTAGTTTGAGCATTCTACGTAATTATTTTGATGATTCAACAAAATTATATTTAAGTCTGGATTTAGCTAAATTTTTAGACATTTTGATTAAAATCATCCTTTTCATGAAAGAAATAGAAAGTTTCTTCATCGAGAAAAATCAAATTTTTGCATATCTCCCAATATAACATCGTGATGAAATACGATGTATAATTTTGTAATATAATTTTATCTTTTTTTATTGCAATTTCGTGTATACACATTTCTTGCAAGTATATGAATATTTCTTCTCCTGTGATAAGAATGTATCATGGGTGATGAAAAAAGCAGAGCGTGCGAAATTGTTATCGTCGATGCTACTATTTTCACGTAGAAATATAATATTGTACTCGGGGTAAAGTAATGGAATGCTATTTCCGTGCCAGGCTTCTCGCCTTTCTTTAACGGTTTCTCTTTATTTGCATTCTTTCAGCGTTTCTTCGTTGGCGTCTCCATCTCTTCTTATTTGGCGCGTTCGCATCTCATCAAAATCACCGATGAACGGTTCTCGGCCTCGTTAGTTATTATTATGAATATTTCGAAGGGTGAAAGAAGTTTCAGAATGGGCTCATTGTTATTTATAGCTCATTCTATTCATATTTTATACCTACTTGTTTCGCATACTCCTAATTTTGGTATTAAATTGTCATAAATATAATACATTACTTGGAATACGAAGCGCTACTACGGTCTTAATGTTGAACTGTTATATATATTCATATAAATAAATTAATTTCAGAAATAATAATTGCATGCCGATATGGTTGTCGGACTTTCAACGCAATTAATCTGAAATATTAATAATCCCCCCAAATTTCCCAAATTAATCTTAAAAAATTATAATAAACTTATTGCGAAAAATATTACCTTGGCCGGGAGTCGAACTCTCTTGCGAAAGTTCTAAGCCTTTAGACTACCGAGACAAATTGTCATTGCACATCATGTTTTTTTCCATTAAAATTATTATTTAAAAAAACATAAAATTTAACAGGAAACAGCTAAAATTAACATATTTTCTCTTTTATGTATAATAAACTCATTTATCAACCTTTCCTTCGTCATTTTTGTTCCTCACCATCGTGAGATTATTCCCATTTTACACTTCTATTAAAGAGTTACACCATAATGAAATGGTTTTCAATCGTAATTTTATAGTTTCAATCTTCTAATATACGATTAAAAAACGAAGTGGCAATAACACTTGACGAAATTATGTAATTTATCGGCTTACTTTATCGGCGTACGCAACGCGCGAAATTTCACTCGGCTTGAGTGATTCTACGAAGAGGAGTAAAAGTTAATTCGAGATAGAAACAATTTTATAATTTGTTCTTTTTAAAAGAGTAAAATTTATTTTCGCACGATCAATAAAGAATTCACGAAAAACTGTACTAAAAATTAATACGGGACATTCGTAGATTTCTCATAAATTGGGAATTGCTGCGAACGAAGAGGAAAAAAAAACACGCGGAACGAGTGACCCGATCGAACCTGAAATTGGCCCGGCTATCCATCCTTTTTAATCATTCTTGTTAATTACTAACGATTTTCTCCTCGACAACTGGCTTTTCCGTATATTCGCCTCCACTCATCATCACGCCCGTCCCTATCGAGCGATCATCAGTAACTTCCGCCTAGCGGAAAAATAGATACATACCTAGATGTAATTTTTATTGTATGTAACAAGCAAACTGCTTAATGATTTATAGCCAAAAGGATTTTTTATTCAGACGAATTTTTTAAATCTGTCTCCGTATTTGTTATTCTTAATAAAAAGTTTTCTTCTTTTTTTAACCGAACACGTAACGCGCATCATTTTATTTATATCTTACGATGCTCAATAACTTTCGCCAAGCGTATTGTCATCTTCTTGTAGAAACACTTCAGTTGCCAGATGAAAACTATGGCTAGTCAAAGTTCAATCTCCAAAGGTCGAAGGCACAGAGAGAGAAAGAGAGAAAGAAAGAGGGAAGGAACGCAGAAAAGGTCAGCGTAACGAACGCTGAATTTTATTTGTGGTGCACTTCCAGACATTGATTTCCATGGCCAGCGGCGACACGTGCACGCCGGCGACGTTTTATTTCTATCGAAGTGGAAAAAGCACACATCCGCCATAATGAATTACTCAAGATTCGCGCCGCGTCTCACGAAGCGGATAATCGGCTTTACGGAGTCTCTTCATACTTCTGGTCCCACGCAGTATTGCTGACTGCAGATTGTTCCTTCGGTCTCCTCGGATTTACTTGAAATTCGCTCACGGGGAACGTGATTAATCGAATCGGATAGTACGGATCGAGTAAAGGAAATTTCTCGAATTCGGTTGACGAGGCCTGTTTTGGCCTCGCGCCATGTCGCACACGTCGTTGCTCATTAGTAACAGGATGGAGATGGGTTGTCGTTGGAAAACGTGGTAAACTTTCTGCATTAACACATAGATATGAAATAGCGCATAAATCACGTACCACTCGCAAATGTGAGCGTAAGTAACCGAATAATGGATATTCGTGTCTCTGACGTAAGCTGGACACGCTGAGTCTCTCCTAGAAGCGAAAGACCGATCGTGTGCTAACTCTGTTTGACTATTCATAAGTACGAGTACTGTATTCCGTCGCAGTGTACGTCTCTGCGGATTATAATTTCGTCCCTGGACATATCTCCAGAGCGCGAAAATCTCGACAACGAAAATCGTGTTTAAATCCATCTCCATCCAATTCGGAATGTACGTGTTCGTATTTTTTATCGTTTTTGTTTAAATCAACGATACTTGTTGGGTAGCATGAGCGAAAAAAAAATTCTCGACCCGACTACAAGAGCCGTACTAAAAACGGCTAACTTCAAGCGAGAGATTAATGAATCCCCGTATTAATGGACGCCCGAGTAGCTTTCGGCATTATCGACTAACGCTGCAATTGGCTCTTTCTCCCTCTCTTTTTCTCTCTCTCTCTCTCTCTCTCTCTCTCTCTTTACGAATGTATCTCGATACGCTTTCTCGTACGCTCGTATTATACATCGGACATCCTTTTCATGTGCCGCAGGTTTCAATTTGTCGCGAATTTAACGCGAATCGGAGACAGGACGAAAGGATCGATCGAGGTTTGTTTGCCGAAAGCTTGCGCGCGGAACCCCAGAGGCGGCCGCATCCGCCTCTCTCTAAATATGCGATGTAATACTGGATGCTGCGCTCTCCAACGATTTGCCATCGCTCACACGGTACCGCTTACACCTCGTTTACGTTGCGCAAACGCGTGGTTATCATTCGGGACAACACGCGATTTTCGCCTCAGAGAATGTGGACAACGTGAATATGTGTGAATCCTCTCATGACAGATGAAGAGACGAACCATGAATCTTCCGATTCGAAAATATCTCGAACAAAATAACGGTGCATCAAACATGTTATTGTTCAAAAAAATATATCTATATATTTTAGATCATTATTTATCTGAGCAGAAAAACATTATTTTAGACTTTAGACGGGGTCTATTGTTTTATGTGAAAATTGTTTACTGTGAAAACATTTAAAGAATCGGAATACATATATGTGTAAAATTCACGAATACGTTCAAAATAGTATATAAATTATAAATAGAATTATAAATAGAATTTCATCCCGGAATTGAACACGAATTATAGATTGCCTAAAGTGAAGTTGACCCTTTATTTTAAAAACTTTTCATTAGTTAAAATTGAATTTTAATCCACTTTAGATAGTTTACAATTCATCAGGTTTCAGGATAGGAATTCTATTTATATATATATTCTTATTTAATCTTGTTTATTTGATCGCTAATTTGTTCATTCGTATTAAATTTCTCTAATTATGTGCTTTTTTATATTTAGTAAAATTTAAATTATATATTTTTTCCTGTATAAACAATGTATGTGTATAATTTTTTTCAAAAGTTGAAAGAAACTCGTCCAAAACTGAGAGCTCCTATTTCAATTTAATTTCTTATCGAATTTAAATAAATAATAAAGATTATCTTCCTATTTTTATCGAGTCTATTTATATTTAATAAGACAGAGCGCATTTCGCAAATTTTATCGCGAACAGCATTTAATTCCTGAATGGAATGAGATTTCGTATTTGGAGTATCGATAAAAGCTTGTATTGACAATAGGCGCGAGCAATACATGTTATACGCTTTTTCAATAATTCCCAAGCGGATGTATAGTTAATCTTTGTAACTTGTACATTTGCTAGCACAGTACTAGCTTCGTGTTTGTCAGATTTGACTTGAGATAATATAATTTCTGTACTCTCGATAAATCATTCCAATTCGTAAGGATTCGAAATTGTCTCAAAAGCTAATTCATTTCTAACTCTTCCTAGAATTTAGGAATGTTTGTACGGTAACTGCATTGAGTTAATCTTCGCCTCATGAACATAACACAAGAATTAAATTTGACTTACACTATCAAGTTACGAGCGCGCAAAGCAATCTGACAGAAAATCCATAATCTCCTCTTAGGAGTCGCTAATAGACAAAAATACATCCTTTATGAAATGTTCTGTTTGCGGATGTCAGCATCCGTCAGCGCGCAAAGCTTCGCATGAAGTGCCTGGCAGCTGTTCCAGTAGATCTTTAGTGTAGAAATACGATTCTGGATTGCCGCAGCGGTTCTCTTAGCCTTGGCCTTATTGAAATTAATCAAAATTCGCTCTATTAGGAACTGGTTACTCAGTCGAGCTTCAAATAGTTCCTTGATAGCTAGCCTCACATTTAGCTTCATACTGTTGCTCTATTTTAACTGAACACCGAGTAGTCCGATTAGTTGCGCAATAGAATATGCGTGGCGCACGTGTAATATTCGCACATCAATACTCCAATATTAGTAGATGTCTAAAGATGAACATTTGCCACATCGTTGCGTAGGAGTGACTCATCTACCGATTGCCGACGGCGCCTTTCCTTGTATTAGTAAAGTATTTGTTAAATTAATTTACGGCAAAGCCGGAGTTAGCAAAAGAGTCGCGAAATCAGATTCACGAGAATAGTAAGCAATGCTCACTGTATAACAATCACAATTGTCTTTGTAGGATCACGGTCTTGTATTACATGTATTACATGTATACTTGATACACAGTAAGCTCGTTTTCAAATCCGGCTTGAAAAACTAAATTCCTTTATGTTGAAAAATTCGCAATTTCCCACAGATTAAATTAGATGCAATCTCGAATATATTGATATCGAAAGATAACGACGAGCTCATAAAATCAAAAGCACTTGAATTTTTATTTTCAGATCTATCTTATACAAGGTGCGACTTATTTGCTGTATAGGAATGCTTCGCATTGAATGCTTCGAATCGGTTTTGATGTTTTTCGTTATTTATACGCATTTGCTTCACGCACTTGTTAGAATCAATAGATTACAGAACCTTTGAAAATGATCATGTATGATCCGGCATGAGCGAGAGTTCAAAATCCTATAAAAATTATATATTATACACATTTGCGACCGCTGTCGCGAATGTAAATGAACGAAGCTTCGAGAAACTGGAACTAAAGTTAATTACATGAAAATAATTGATTCAATGACGCATTGGATCTGTATTCTCACAAATTATTTTGAATAAAACTGATAATAAGATTAAAAATATTAATTTGCAATTGGTATTGTAATAACAATATTGGACTCCGCTGATATCAAATTGAAGAGTGAGAGGAGTACATAAACCACATTTGCATTTCATAATTAAAGTATCATCACTTTATGATCCCTTTATTTTTATTTTTATAAATGTACGTATATGTGTATTTGAAAGTTACGATAAAGCATTACGAAGTTTGTAACATCGTATGGCATTATTACCGCGAAAAGGACTAAGTCAGTCTTTGCTTGGCGTCCGCAGTTAAAGATTAACATAAGAAATACGCCGAAAACTTAGCTTTATATTCGCGCCGTTACTTATGCAAATGTTCGCGAAACTTATTAAAGCTCTCCTGCAGGCGTCAACATCAGGAAAGCCACTTCGCGTGCCTTATTGCAGGGAGACAAAACTTTGACAGTTATTATTAGAAGACGTATAGAAACGTGGATGACTTTGTAGAACAGTAACAAGATACCGATGTGACTTACGTTTCCCTTTTCATATTTCCGACATTATGAATCTTTGTCGCGTTATCATAGAAGCAACAAGACGCAAAGTGTTGGTGCTCGAAGAAGAGAAGATCACTTGCAAGAAAGTATTTCCGTGTTAGTGGAATCGATTTACGAGTAAACGTACGAGAAATATTCTACGAGAATAACTCGATTTACGTGTAAGCGTATAAGAAATATTCTATGAGAATAACGACAGATAATGATTCTCCTGGTACATTTTATGTCTTGCATAACATTTTAATGAAGTCGTCTGTGTATGCATTATCAAATAAAATGCATATATTCTCATATAGGAACTTATGAACGCAAAAGCAAAGTTGTGAAATAAGATCCTTCACGCTCCATGCTACTTGAAACTTTCTAATCAGGCCGCTATATTGATGAGGCGAAGAAGGAGCCGACAATATTAATCCACGATAGTCGAGTTCGGTGGCCAAATGGAGTAACTTAATTGTTTCTCTCCACTAACGTGCCTGTAATGGCTTAGCCGAAGGCATATTTTGCTAACTAAAGTTTCTCAGATGCAGTTGATGCCCTATATTAGGATAGGGATAGTTTATTCGCAAGAGATATCAAAGGTGAGCCTCGGTCCATTACTTTTCTCATGTAATCGCTTATCGTGTGTAACTGAGCAGATTATCAGTTTGTCAGTTTGTCAAAGGTGCAAAGCCTCTACCGAGAACTATTAATAATTCTGCACTCGAGAAATAGGATAACATTTCCCTTGACACAAGGAAGTTTACGTTTCCCGCTTTGACACGCAATAAAGGCACTCAATGATCGCAGAATCACAAGTGTCGGAATCGTCACTTTTGGTCAGCACAAAGTTTAGGGAGCAGGACTGCAATTAGCCGAGTGGTTCGTACTAGTTGGTATCCGAGCGTTGACACGAAACAGAACGAAGAGAGAAAGGCAAAGGACAGCAAAATGTGTCGCGAACCACGCCGACCTGTGTTCAAATGAGAAACGCGCGAGCAACTTCTAAAATTAATCCTTTCATTTAAATGCGCGGTGGGATGGTCGAGCCAGTAGATAATCGTTGAATCTCGCGTCTAATTTGCGGCATATAAAACGATCATATCGCATTTTCCTGTAAAAGTAACATAATAACTCCGCTTTTAATAATTCTCTGAATCGGAAAATAGTTAAGAACGAAAGAATTATTTCACGCGAGCTTAACAAATTCTTGCGCTCGAATGCTACAGGTGCTTATGGGCTCGGGATATTTCATTGGTGAAATATCATATCGGAAATTGCGAATAACGATTATTTTTTATGTTACGACACGCCAGAATAATTATCAAGAAATCTCTACATTCTATGCGAGTTTCACGTTAAATTCTCTCGCGTATTCACTCAGACGTCCGGGTTTCATAATGCGCAAATGTAGTTTTGCGCTGGAAACGCAATTCCATTTTCCGCGACAAGAAACGAACAACAGGAGAGTGATGTAAAAAAAAATTGTGTTGTACGAAGCGTCGGTGCAAAGTGTCGTTTACGAACGCTTGTTCTGTTCATTCTGAAAATGCTGTTCTTTTGGCTGGATTGAATTAACAATGCTGTAATTATCGTGATGCTCTAGGCCTGTATTTATTTTTTGAAAGAGACATTTCGCGCATTTCAACGCATTGCAGAAATTTCGATTTTGATAATCTTACTTTAATTAAAAAAAAATAATGCGAATAATAATGTAAATTACAAACAAAAAACGATAAAAACCAACACTTGTATAATTGATTCTGGAGATTATTGCAAACTTCTTGTGCGTATAATTATTCAAAATCGTTCAAAGATATTTTTTTTAATTATATATCTCTCACGACCTTCAAAACCGAACACAGAAAAAAAATGATGTACAGCTTTAATAATTAAAAATTATTTTATTAATTCAATAACAATAATGAAATAAACACGATTTTATTAAAAGCACAACATATTTGTTTTATTAAGATTATTTTCTGCAAATAAAATAATGCTGTAACATAATTTGTTTTTATTGTGGAAATATATAAGTATTAATATATAAACTGTGATAAACATTCATGCGAAGTATAATGGAACGTTATTTTAGAAAAAAACTTTTATCGATAATTTTAAAAAACACGTAGGTCTTCAGAAACCGATACAAGTATTCTCTCATGCCGCATTAAATCACTGTCTTCTCTTTCGGTCATGTTACACAAAATTCTTTCCATCTCTTTTTTTCTTTCTTATTCTTTCTCTTCTCTTATAAGAGTTTTCTACTTCAATATACATCGAAAAGCCTGTGAAAGGGATAAATGTTCTTTGGAAAGGGAAATCTCTTTTTACCGCGCCTTGTTTCTGACTGAAAAGATGTTTTTAACCATCGTGCCGCCACTGTCTCAACCAATTTACACTAAAAGAATGGCTTGTATGCTAATACAGTCTCCCGAAAACCACCGAAGAATTCATTTCAGGGTTTATTGTATGAGATTCCGCATCGGGAATTGTGCATGAATCCATTTTCTGTCCCGACATCAGCTCGATGGTTTCCTTCGGAACAATTCGGTCTCGAGCGACTTGAAGTCTTTTTTACGAGATTGTATTAAATAACGAAATGGCTTTCTGTTAGTCGAGACACTTTTCTCGCATTTCTGTATGAAACATTAGCTGGGTTTGTTCCAGGATAATTTTATTACTCATCTCGACAGCAAAATATATCTCGGGGACTTGTGTTTCTGGCTGTTATGCGTTCTTATGACCTCTTTTTGGCGATGGAGAATTTTAATTTAATTTTCCTATACGGAAACATATGTGCGATTCAATTCAATCATATGTCCAGGAACACAATCCACCACAACATTGCAACGCAGCAGGCACCACGCACACGATCGATACCGCTGCGTCTGTGCCAGCTGACTTGACTGACTAATCCTGAATGCACTTGTGTAGAAGATACGTGACGCTGTTCGAATAGGACAATGCAAGGAGAATTCCGGCAAGATTCGCTAGAGCGAAATGTTCCCGAATGGCGGTGACGTCGGCGATGGTTTAATTGGCGACCCGTATCCTGCGGGCGCCACGAAATCGGGCGCCTTAGAATCAAGGAAAATATCGAATTAGCAACGGATGTGCGCGAACACACAAATCCCATGTACTCACGTTCGCGTGGGTCTTAACCACGCCGGTTCCGTCGTCCTACAACGCTGCTCAAACAGGCGAACTATACTAATTCGGCGGCATTGTTAGGAACAGCCTGTAAAGTCTCGACACAGTTGGTTCGCGAATACACAGCAATACAACCGACTAATTCGCGTCATGAATGTTAATCACTCGGGATTAATCCAGAATAACGCTCGACGTTTTCTCCTTTGACTCCGGACAAGCTTAAGTACATGACGATGAGCACCGATATTATTTCAGCAAAATCGTGCGAAACAGGAGAACGAACCTAATTATGTGACAATGAACTAACTGCATATTACTTTATAAAGTGATCGAGTTATGTCGAATTGAAGATAATCGAAATGAGATTCGTGCGCATGGTGAACAAAATTGAAATGTTCAAATTGTAATTAATAATCATATTGTGAAGGAATAATAACTAAGTTACTCGTGCATTTAGACAACATATGAGAATAGAGAAAGGACCCCTCACAAAATCATAGGATTTTGCCCGTCGGTAAAATTGGCTGAAATTTTAGTATGTTATAGTTCTTGACTCACTGATCAAAAATGTCCATGGGCACAAAGCTTGAAAATGACTAGTTTTGTTGTATTTATTTAAAGTTTTATTTTATTAATGCCTCAAAATCTCAGGTTTCTATAATAAATCAAGCAATTTTAAATAATGATATGCCAACCACTCTCACCACCCTCACTCCATCCCCACTTCTTTTTCCACACACACACACACACACACACACACACACACACATATAAAGGTACATAAAACTCGAAGTTTTGTATGTATGCATCAATAAAACTTTAAACGGCTATAACAAGAAACTAGTCATTTTCAAGCTTTGTTTTATTTATATATAATATATATATATATCAAGTCAACAAAATGTTTTATATATATATATATAAAATGATGTACATTTATGATTTTAATTTTTCGCACGTTCTCAGAATTAATTATCCGGAATGGACGATGTGGACATAACATTTTATTCCTTTGGGGCGTTTGATTTTCATGAGTCCCGTTGCCTCTCATATTTGGGGTGCTTGATATTTTTTATATGGAGCTTCACACGCGAAAATAAACATTTAGGTTGTGATAATCAAGCACTTCGCATATGAAAGATAAATGGGCTTACGTATTTCAAATGATACGCATGAGAGGAGTCATAAAAATCTAGCAAAATCTAAATACATAATAAAAATGCGCGGGTATATGTGTGTGTGTGTGTGTGTGGAAAAAGGGAGGGGATGGAGTTAGGAGTGGTGAGAATGGATGGCATATTGTTATCTAAAATCTCTTGATTTATTACAGAAATTTGTTTTTGAGGCATTAATAAAATAAAATTTTAAACAGCTATAACAAAAAACTAGTCATTTTTAAGCTTTGTTTTATTTATACATAGTATATATATATATATATATATCAAGTCAACAAAATGTTTTATATATATATAAAATGATGTATGTAATAAAAAATCAACATTTTTCAAAGAATATACTGCACAACTAAATTTAAATTAACTGTGGAACATATAACGAAAATATCAAAAAGTGCAAAGTGCTATATTAATTCTGGAAAGAAAAGTCTCTCTATAAAGCACGACTCAACTAGTTTATTATATTTTTAATTGATTTATTACACCAAATAATAAAAATAATATGTACTATAATTTTATGTAATAAGATATATACAAAATTTGATATTTGAAGAATCGTCTACGTTTTCTATAGTATTGATCATCTTTTCTAGTATTGATCAAGTTTTCTATGTCAAATTTATCCTATCCTTCAAATTAGGCTGAAAGCAACTCAATAAATAGTAATAAATTATTACATTGGACATTTGAATTTTATGTAGAGGAAAAATCTATCGCGAAAAATGGCGATGCGTCAACAGATTTTTCTGCGTCGCCGCGACGGTTTGATGGTCACATGTTTTTCAAAAATTAACTGCGCATCTTATCTTCGGGACTTTCTTCTTTATCGTAATGTCTTTCCTTAGAGTAAACATTAGGCTACGAAGAAAAAAGTAAGAGAGAGAGAAAGAGAGAGAGAGAAGCATAAAGAAACGCGCTGGCATTCAGAATTCAGAGTTTCGATTGCTTGAGCCATTTGCTCGAAAGTAACTTTTGTACTTACATTCTGCTATTCTTCGCAAAGAAAATCAAAAAATCACGTGCAAAAATCATTGCATCGTAATTTTTAAAGGCTGAAGCCTTTAAACAAGATAAAACGTAATATTCATTATTCTCTAAATCTTTTGGAATGAATTATCACTCTAAAGAGGGAAATCTTTTTTTCAAGACTGACTTAATTTTTATTCTTTAGAATGAGATTCCACTTCAAAGAATTTAGAGAGTACAACTAATTAAAATTATCTATGAGCCATAGCAATTATTAATATATATATTAATAATTATTACCGAAATATATTATTCGCAAAGGAAAACTGATACTACAAACTAATACAAACAGTTCAGCTGTACAAACGTTTCGACTTCTGTTTCGACTTCTTCTTTAATGCAATGAGATAAGAAATAGAAAGACAATTTCGATCCCTCTTCAACACAGGTATTTGATAAAAGACAATTTGATAAAAGAGTTTTGATCAAACT
>Ga0157364_1002656_pt1 | contig 16844 bp, 12 predicted proteins | sample AttsexASBM2_FD_111476 | JGI IMG/M metagenome (GOLD analysis project Ga0157364, IMG submission 111476) | Fungus gardens microbial communities from leaf cutter ant in Ribeirão Preto, State of São Paulo, Brazil - Atta sexdens ASBM2 | ecosystem: Host-associated > Fungi > Mycelium > Unclassified ... | reverse complement strand
TTTTCAATATTTCCCAATTTTGTTTAAGCGTATAGCGACCCATTTCGGAAATGTCAAACAAAAAACTAAATTTCTGATACGTCATAAATGTTATTACGCCTTTCAAACTCAAAATAACCGGTAATTGATATTCCAAACGCTAGATGGCCCATCCTGTATGTATTTATATTTTTATATTAAACATAAGTTTTACAACACATTGTCTTTATGTATCCACGAATTATGAAAATTGTCAAATCCCAACCATTCATGTAAACTTCGCTCCTCTTCTTGCGCAACACCTTTTCTATGAGATGTACGTCAAGATTAGCGACGCTATGCAATTCATAGAATCTTTCTGCAATAGGTTCTCCGCGAGAATCTTCCTAGAGAAGATATGTCACTGGATTAGTTTGTTGCACTTTGATAATTTTAAACACCTCCGTGCTCCAATTTGGCGTGTAACCTTTATCAAAAGTTATCTTGAATTTGCTCACGCGTACCGAATCACTTACTTTGTCGCATCGCGCGGATGCGGCAATCTTTACGTGATTGTATATCATGGTTAAGAGACTGTCGGCGATTGCAAATGTTGCCAGATGCCACCGAAGCAATTTCCCTATTGGCATATGATAATCTTCCTAGTTTTTCCCTATTTCCGTTTTTCCCAAAATTCTTATTTTTCAAAATTTTTCACTAATTTCATCTATTTCTCTTAAATTCAGAAAATTTTTGTTTTTTTACAAATTTTATTAAAATAAAATCATGAATTATTTTTTTATTAATATAATTTGGAATTATAATCAATATAAAACAGAAGACTTTTATTACATGGCATTAGTAAAACCGTTTTATGAAATTGTCAATCATAGCTATTCCTCGAGGCTCGGAAGAATGGAACGATTATGATTGGCCAGCTTTATAAAATAGTTTTTACTAAAGGCTGTGTAAATGTAGTAATATAAAGGAAAATATATAATAATAAGTATTGTACTATAAATTAATATATTTATAGAATATATTTTTATTGTGCAATATTAAAGAAGCTTTAAAGAAACAAATAAAGTGTATGATTTTAACATAAATCTAATACGGAATCTACAATGGAAGTCGTAGCGATCGCCTTAAATCATAGAAAATTGACCAATCACAGTTAAATATGAGAAGTAAATAATCAATTTTGGTTGGTCAATTTTTTATTAAAGATACTATTATCGCTACTTCTATTGTAGAATTCGTATTAGAAATCAGACTAATAAGATTAGTAATTAAATAGGTGTTCCGTACATAACTTATCTTAACCTAACAAATATATATTTGTAGTACAAATTTAAAAAATCAGTCTAGTAAGATTAAGCATGCATGTAGCCGTCTCGAACCAAGTGCTAGATTGTATTCGGAAACATCCGGGTGCATTCGTGTATTGTTTTATTTAACATTGGGTGAACAAGATAAAACGACACGCGAGGGCATTTGGGTAGTTTCCGAGCGCAGTCCTACTGCCCACACTGTTCGACCACCGTGGTAGCCATCACTACACCCGATCTGAATTACCGACCGAAAATCAAGCATAAGATAAAATTTTCATTTACTGTGAAAAATTCCTAAATTTTAACTTATTTTTACAAAAAATCCCTTTTTCCCTCTTTTAATATTTTTTTTTATAGTTCTCCCTAAGTTTCGGGAAATTCCCTTGCATCTGGCAACACTAATTGCGGGGATAACGAATGGGACCAATAATTCGATGTTTGCGCTCATTGTATAATTTGATACGAGACGCGGCAGGATGCTGATCCATTTGTAATTTCCATTGTGCGTAAATGTTGTTTCCACGTCATTCTTCAACGTACGGTTCAACATACGATCGAACCGTTTGACAACCGAGGCCTTCATTACGGAATATATAGAATGGTTGATGTTGTTCAAGAATTTCTGCACATTCCGAGTAAAATTTCTTCTGTCAGTATGCAAATTTTTCGGACATCTTCCATCCTCTCGAATTATCTTTGCGATCGCCTTCATCATCTTGTTCCCGCTCTTGGCTTGGAGCGGATGGCCTATGCATGCTTACTTAGCATAAGTCGATAACGGTGAAAATGTAGTGGTAATTGAATTGCGTATAAAGAATCTCAATCACATCCGCCCGCCACAGGTTGTCGTATCCGTGTATAAAATCGATTCGATTATGATTTTCTTTTTCAGAACGGTATCCTTACATTCGTTACAATTGCCATTTATCGTTTCTCATTTTGAAAATTCTAAATCAATCAAAGTTGACAGAGTGACACCTTTTTTCCTTTTTAATATCGATTGTATAGGTAATATTAGCAAACAACTCTTTTCATAGTGTAGTTACATTATAATTACATTTGATATTTGAACAAGATGTTACGTGCTTCAATTCGAGTTCTAATACATATTGATTTCGGAATACGTCGACATTAGAGAAAAATTCTGAAACATCTTGTTGTGTTCTTCGAAGCGTTCTCTGACAAATCTTCTAACCGCTAGAATATTATAACACTTACGCTCAGCATATGCGCAGGTAGCATCAGTCAATGCGTTCGATATTTTATTTTTCAGTATATGTTGCCCGATATAATGAAACGCACATTGCAATATTACATTAGCGTAACACGAAACATAATCGTCATTGCAGAGGCCATATATTTTCTATGTAACTTTCTGGTTCCTCGCAACCATTCTGTACATCATCAATGATATTAGATATGACCTATCGTGAATTTTTACAGTCTTTTTCTCGGACGAATTGATTTGTAATAGCTGAGCTTTGAACACAGATCTCAGTCGATTATATTCTACAATGGCTCCCGAGTTTGCTTTAACGAATGCTGGATTAAACTTTATCAAATGTAGGTCCTTCCAGTATACTCACTCGTGACAAATCTACATAGGCTTGACCATTACTGAACTCGTTCCTAGATCCATCGTTGCCTTTTTACATGTAATTTCTTGACTTTTATATATTCTCTGTTATTCCATAATTGAGAGACAATGGAATTATTTCAATGTACCACCATTTTGTGAAATACTTCGAATTTAATATCTACTTTCGTTTTACTATTGTAATTTCTTTGTTATCCGAAATAACTATTTTAATGAAATCAATACGATTTCCGTCAACAGAGCGATTAATTGCAACAACATTATTTATCCATTGACAAGTCTTAAAGTTACATCAATGTTTCGTAAAATCATCACTTTAGTGACAATTTTAATCGTTATTATCCTTTTCTATGCCAGCTGTTTCCGAAATTTGTCATCTTTGTCTTCCAAAATTTTGTGCTTTTTTCCATTGCTGGAGTACAATTGACATCATCTTCTGCTATCAGTACAATTTTATCATTGTTGGCAATCTTGCTGCGTGCACGATAGATTTGGTGATGGCATGGCCATGCGATCACCGTCCAAACGTTTCTCGCGGTATGATTGCTTCGAGGGCACTTAATCGAGAAAAATGAGATTTTCCCTGCTTTCCAAATTTTATTTGAACAGACCTCAAATGCGGGCGAATGTGTTTTACAGTAGCGGAAAAGATCTCAACGATAGCGCGGTAATACTTGTCCACGAGGTGAGACAGTGCTGTCGACGAGACAATTAGAGCGGCCATAATGATCTGAGTGTTTTAGATCGATTACGCGCGACGCATGCGTCGCTTAACAATCGACATCTCGTGGATTGATCGATTCTTTATCGATGTGATTAGATGATATGACTAGACGCGATAGGGGTACCGAACAATCATTGTCAATTTTATCGAGCATTGCCGTTCAAAACTTTACACAAAACATAATATGTGATATAATAAACATATTATATTAATCGGTAATTGATATAAGTGCAAAGTTCATTCAATCTTTCATCGCTACTTCCTTTGAAATGGATTTTTCTCAACTGAAGAACATTGATAGAACAGAATCCGTTATTAAACTATTCGTATTTTAGAAAAAATATCATGATATGTGTTGTCGCATTTTTGTCACATATTAATCAAGAGTTTGTCGTAATCAATCTCCACAAATCAGATCCACCCATGGTATCTAAATATTATATACTTGTGAATTTCTGATTGAGACATTTTCACGAACAAAGATTGTTCTGTTACAAGAAACAGCTGCAACAAGTCTCCAAACAGAAGAATGTTTTCTGCCATATTTATTTTTTGGCATTTATATCTGTCGTATTAAAGATTTCACATAATCGTAGATTGATAAACATAAATCACATTCGAAAGCATGGATACTTCATCGATTATAAATAATTCGACAGTCTTTAATTTGTCTCTTAAAGTTTTCAAAATCATGCCTGACAAGTGCGTATTCATGGGTGACGAGTAGCTAAAACATTCTACGGATCGTCAAGCTATCGATACTAAATGCCGCAATACCCGTGGGAGCAGATATGGCGCTTTTTTAAAATGTATTCTGAGCTAATGTTTAATCGTTTCAATAAGAAAACTTTTTCCTGTACCCTCATCACTTATGCACAGTCGCAGAATTTGATTTTTATTTTGTAAAACTTGACATACTCTATCGAAAACTATTTTCTTTGTTCAATCGCGACATCATTTGTGATAAATCAAACGCGTCAAACTTATTGAAATCTATCAGATCTATCAGCTTCTATCAGAATGCAGTCCAGTTCATTGTCATCGAATTTCTCTAGCTGCTGTTTTCAGATCATTTTTGCGCTTCTCGATTAAGCAACGCGCTCAAAAGTTGATTATATTTCTTCAAGAAATATTTTCGTCGCCTTCATCAAAGCAGACGTTGAATTCTTTAAAGGCATTCGTGTAAGTATGCACCTCTCGTATCTTTGATTTCATTCAAATCTCTCCACGATTTAAACAAAAGAAACAGCGAGTAAAAATATTTTTCGGAATTAGTTTTTACATTAAATCGATAATAGTTAATTAAATAATACTTTTTTTTTAAAAATAAACCCAATACAAGTTTATAATATTCGATTTCATTTTTTGGCATCTGTCTTGTAATTTTCCAAAATCTGACAAAGTCATACAATTCAATGATTCTAAGTCCTTAGGTCTTGGATAGTAATTATTGATGAGCGACGGACAATGTATATTCGCAGAATTTTCATCGAGAGCTTTAATTTCAATAAATGTTTTAACTTCTTTATTTCTCATCTCATTAATGTCAATCCATTTAACAATGGTATCACTATTTGTATCATACAAGAGATTCCGTAGAGTGTCCGCAGCTTCTAAAGCACCACATTTTCTATTATTCAATGAACGCATCGCAAAATTCCAGTTTTGATGCCAAGAGCTTATTGAAATCTATCATTACAAAGTCTATATTGCATTTCTCCGACTTTGTCGTGTATTTGATTAAGTACGAGTTTAAAAATGATTTTTCTCCAATAATTGTATGCATATTCTCTTCCCAGACTAACTTAATAGCCGGATTATAATCACTGATAAATCTTTCCGACTTTTTGCGAGGAAAATCATATAACCTCTTATTGCGTAAAGTTTTTCTATTCACTATCGAAGTGACGACATCTCTTAAAACGAAATAATCAGTAACCCGAGGAAAATCGAACCAACACTTTCTGTAAATATTCGTTTCAATTTTTTTCGCATGCAATACGAGTTATGTTTATGATTCTGATTATTTATAATCATTTCGTACGTTGGCGAAATGTTTTCATCTGGAATTTCGTATGTCACGTATTTTCGAATAAACGCAACAACTTCTTCATCCGGTTATTTTTTTAGCATTGGAGCATCTTTTATCCAAATTATACAATGCACATACTGGATATGTTTACTTTTATATTCCAGATATTCGCCAGAAATAATGAATGACCTCTCCTATTGGGTCATTGGACGAACAAATAAAATCAATCATGGCTTTAAATTTTATAATGAATCTAGACGTACTTACAAGATCGTGATTAGTTCGCTAATGCCCAACTTCTGTTTATCAGGATTCATGTCTCATAAATATTCATCCAAGTCGGTCATTTCCATTCACTAGGACTTAAAAACCATCGCTGGACCATAATACAGAGTTATGCATTTGACATTGGATTATTGTCGCAAAATTAATCCGTATTTCTCAGTTTTGCAAAAATACTCATTCAATTCCAATTGTTCGTCCTTCAATTCATTCAAGTATCTACCAGCATTGTACTTCCCTCGTGGGTTAGCAACCATCATAGTATAATAGATAGCATTTTTCAATTGTCGGTAATTAGCACCATTGAGAAGAAAGAACAAATACTGTAGATTCAACCTGAATCTAGTGTGTTTCGACATCAATCGCGTTCTGATAAATAAATAATCCGGCAATGCTGGATTATCTTCTATCTTCCCGTTGTTCATTAACATCCTCGGGATATGAATCAGAGAAACACATGACATCCAGATATTTATAACGATTGTGACAGAAACCTCTTCCACTCTTGCGTCGTGATAGTGAGCTCGCATTAGGTGGACGAGATTATCATAACCGATTTGCTCTCAACAAAGATCTCCATTGCACAAATTTCAATTTTTCCATTATTAAGTTTCAATAACATCTTTCCTCCTATATATGATCCCATTTCTAACTGCTATCAGTACTCCTCCTTCACGATCCGATTTGTTCTTTCTCACAGTGTTGAAATTCCTCAGCATAAACAACTTTTTAATAATCACATCCCTGAAATCAAAACAATATCAAAATTCACGCAATGCTTAGACAATTCTGCCGGAACGGGTTGCTATGCAATTTGATTAATTCTGTTACATAATGTCTTCGCATCTTTAGCCATCAGAAACAGATCTATAATACCATTGAGAGCTCTTTGACATTGCACCTATCATTCCTATTCAGCATCATTTTAAACGATGAACCTTCATCAGCATTCTCCTGCGGCTTTCCTCGGATAACCTGATTAACGCCACATGAAGCTGAATTTGGTCCAGAGAGTTAATCCGAAATCGCTGAAATGCAGGGCCGCGGCGATCAATTTTGAAAAAAACTTAAATTACAGCTTTCTACAACTGTATAAGCAAATAAAAACGTTTTTATAATACACGTAGGCATAAATACATTATCAGAACATAATGAAAATATCGTTTAAACAACAAACGAATAATAAAAATATTTATATAAAGATGAACAAGCTAGAAAAAAATTTTTATATTACATTTATGCAAAATCATATCTAATGTGATTTTCGTCTAAACTGTCGTAAATCGACGTCTCGAGAAGAATTTATGCACTCTTATCTGTTAAACTTAAATCGAAAAATGCTTTACTATTATGTCGTATACCCACTAACACATGTTGATAGTATTAGTGAACTACAATCAAAACATTTATGATAATTATCAAACATATATCAAATCATTGTCGAATGTTTATCGAATCACTGTCAAAAACATCTTTTGAATCAATATCAAACATCTAGACGAACTGTTATCGAACGTTTATCGCACTTTAAACTCTAACTATACACACTGGGTTCCCAGAAACCACAATCTCAATTTGCTAAATTGAGATCTTTTCGTATTTCTGAACTTCGTATTTCTTTTTCTTTGAACAGACAGTCGTCGAACGGTTCAATCATACAATGAAGACCGAAATGTGGAAACAGTTCACACAAATTATTAATCACGTATTTATTTGTCATGTAATGCAGCATTTTTAATATTTAAAGCGTGACCTATTTATTCTATAACATATTCTATAATAAAATTTTCTAACATATTCTATAATAAAATTATCACAAAATTTTATGAAAAAAGCTTTAAATTTATTGATAACACAACTTTTTGACGTATAAATTTATTTAAATTATTTTAAGTTTTCACTCATACGTGAAGTTGGCACATCACCTTTTAGTACCGCAAATTTTGATAAGAATCCGCAATAGTTCTATAGTTCCTGATAGATTTTATAAAGTTCTGATTTTATATAGTACTGTTGATTTAGCTAAAAAAAATAACACTTGAAAATTTGCGGTGCTAACTTCCCGTGGCATTGCAAGATTCGAAAAAATCAATTAAAAACTATGAAATTTTATAGTTCTCGAAGAGAATTTTACAGTTCCTGATAGATTTTAACAATAGTTCCGGTCTCTAAGTTATTTTAAATAATAATTAAACTCGCGCGCTGGTACCACACCACAAGGATAAAATACCTTTTAACATCCAGTTCCAGCCGACTTGTTGGCATTTTCCTATAGTTCTTCAATGGTTCCGACGATTTGTATAGATTTCAATCGGAGTTCTTGTCTTTAAATTTCTAATAATAATTAAATTTATGAACTGGCACCGCATCATAAGAGTAAAGTACCTTTTAAGAAGGTTGTAAGGGCATAAAACACATATATTAATATTTACGCCTTAAACAAACTACATATGTGAGTTGATAACATTGTTTTTATTGAGCAACACATTTTTATAGATTTTTTACATTATTTGTTATTAGTTTTATTGTTATGAACAGAAATTTTAAAAATAACAAAAATCTAAATTTTTTTATATACATATTTTAAATACTAAAAATGACTTATGCAAAGTTTCATTAAGATTCACCAATTATTTTATAACAAATAAATATTTTGTTTATTTACTAAACAATTAATATCTTCATTTTAACTTTGCATAACTTTACGTGCGTGCGTGCGTGCGTGCGTGCGTGCGTGCGTGCGTGCGTGCGTGTGTGTGTGTGTGTGTGCGTACGCGTTCGTATGTGGGTGCGCGCGCGCGTGCATGCCCACATGTGTCCATTAACATTTAACGTATAGTATAACGTGTAGATTAATTTCCTGTGCATCGTTTATTGTTTCACGTTTTTTCAAGTTGTCATATTTGTACCAATGTGTATCTGCGAGTGTATACGCAATATAATGCCGTTGTTGGTATTATCACTGTTACTGTTTGTAATGAACAATACCTGCTAGAACATAATTTATGTCGTTCATAGTAATAGTTTTTGCTATAAAATCTAAGTGATGTTTATTATTTACATTTCTGTTAAGATATCTGAGGTAAATAAAGAGATGTGTCTTAACATATGTTTTCCATATTCGCGCCAAATTATTACGCGCTAGTGCACCACACTTTTGACAGTTGGATGTAATATTTTGTGCATCATCTGTTGCTGCAATCCTTGATGGAAAATTATATCTATATTCATATTGCAGAATATTGATGAACGCGAATTCGTAAAATTACAAATGCACGATTTTGTAATTTGTATCTTCCTTCGATGTAGAAAAAACTGTCGTATGGTAATGTATACAAATCCTGCTGCTGTATGAGTATCTCGTCGCCTAAACGTAGTATTGGCGTACGAATTGTACGTGACGATGCGGTCGTCAAAGATTGGCTCAACGATAATATTCAGGATATCAGCCACTTCGTACGATAAAACCCAACGACTTTAAGAATGCAACGTTGGATACAGTGAGTTTCTTTTCAGGTGTAGCTTTTTCAATAAAAGATGTATCTTTCGTCTGTTTCAGCTGTTCGTTCAACACACGCATTTCACGTTAGCTGCGCCGTATATGCAATCTAACTGTGATCTCTTCTTCGTGAAAATCAAGCAATTGACCGTTTTGATCCACCACGCGAATTGTCAAATCCTTAATGCTCCGTACAATGATCGGAAGGTAAATGATCTGCGGCAGCCTTTCGAATATCTTATATATCAGCGGCACGCTCAGCGAAAATTCATGTATCATGTGCACGCACCTGTTGTTGCTCCCGCGGTCACGTTGCACTCGATATTCACGTTAATGATATTTATCGACACGTCCAGCTCGTGCCATTGTCGCGGCTGCACGCGATTCGATGAAATTTCAGCAGTAAGCCAATGTTGTGAAATTTTGCAAAATTTATTCGATAAGTTCATTTGACCTCACTTCTCATCATATTGTTGTTAGCGCGAATAACTAGCGGAAATATATATATATATCTTATATATATATATCTTATATATATATATATATATATATATATATATATATAAATATATATCTTTATATATATTTTATATATATATCTTATATATATATCTTTATCCTCCCTGTCGCAACGTGAGAACGTGAATAAAATTTCACGCAGTCGTACGATCTTTCGGCAATTTCCTCGTTGCATAGTAAAACTTGTTCTTTGTTGAATCTATATTGGTTAGAGTATAGTACGTTTCAAAGTCCGTCAGACCGAGCTCGTAATCGCCGTCACCCAAATCTATCGCTAGAAAGTAGCTCGGCGAGGATGCTACTCTTGCCGACAGCGTAAACGTCAGTGACATATTTCAAACGAGCACTGAATTAAATAGCGCAATGTCGATCCTTGCTTGTTTCATAGAAACTGTAGACAAAGCTGCCCGCAATTGTTCTGATTGTAATTGATGAGGCGTGCGATTGTACTCGATTGTTTATTAGATACCGTTCAAATTCTTTCGGCGGTCGAAGATTGCCAAAACTGTCATAGTATAACGCAATTCTCTCTTTTCGCATATGCTACTTAATGCATATTAGGTCCCTCGGCATTGTCCAGATTTATGATACTTTCGTTTTGACGTACTCTTTCGATCAGTAATGTAGTACGCATAAAAATGCCTCTAAAATATAGAATGCGCATACAGTTTGCAAGTTGTTGCAATTGCACATCGGTAGTTACTCCCCTTTTAACATTTCATTATTGTTTTTTTTTCTATACGTGATACCTTGTCCGCGCTTGTAGAAAGCAAGAAACGCCGCGGCCATGGCGCGATTATGACGTTGCAGTTCTTCCAGCTGATGCTGCGCTGCTTTGTTACCGTGCTGCCTTGGCAACACCCACCATGCCACCGACAAATGACCCCGATCAGCGGTAGAAACAGGCAAGACATCACCGCGTTTCGCTGTCAAAAGTATCCGCTTGTACTTTTTCTTCTTTTTTGTTTTCAAACCCATACCAATCTTTGTTTTGGCCTTCATAGCTGCCCAAATTGCTGTGGCTGCGGCTCTCTCTCTCTCTCTTTCTCTCTCTTTCTCTCTCTCACTCTAAGAGCCGAATCACTCGCGGTAATGTATTTCTGCGCCTTCTCGGAGAGTATATTGTCAGTCGCGTGTCATTCAGCGAGATCGTTGCTATGCAAATACGCTATGTCTTGCTCGCGACTCGCAGCATCCAATGAATTCCTTGATCACCTCTAGCCAATCGCTTCTTTAATCACGTTCGCGGATAGCAAAACTGATATCCGGGAAATCGAAAGGAAGCATGTTTATCATACGATTTACAAAGCTTGATGATATTTGCTGCAATTCTTTATCAAAGGCGCCGAATCATCGATATGCGTTTGATGATTCGATAAATTGTAGACATCGACGGTATCGTTGTCGAACCTCCGAATCTACTCGTATATGTTCAGGTAATCTGCCCCACAATAGATTTATGCAATTTTCAAACTCTCGCAGCAGTACAATTTTCGATATGTATTCCAGTTCTTTTGAGGTTAAACTGTACAGATTATCCGACACGACGAGAAATATTTTGATTACTGATCGATTTCACTCTACGCAGTTCTATAAATAGGTCCGCTAGTGATAATTTTCAGTATTTTGTGGAAAAAGAAAATATGCGCCAGCTCGCATTCGCGGGCGATCAAAATGAATCTTGATGCAAACTGATACAGAGACGCGCAAGCATGGTGACATCTACCGACATCTGTACGCGCTGTCGTCTACGGACCGTCAAATTGCAGCAAGATGAACGTGCTGATAAATCTGTTGGAAAATCCGCACGGCATACAATTCGAGAACGTGTACTCGAAATTGTTGCAACAACCAATACTTGGCGAATTTGTTAGCGAGGAAATCGATTATTTTATATTCTCCAATAACAGAGATGTTATTCCACTGAGCGAGGCGCTTCCGAATTCCTTCTTTATCTTTAATGACATGTGACAAGCAGGATGCGATAAGAGAATATTTTGCAATAGAACGACACACGGATGTCGACTGTTTCTATTTATTGTTAGATGTACGCAAAGATACCGAAGCACTTTATACGCGACAATTCAAATCTGTTGATCTTATTCAAAGTATGGTACCAATCTGAAACGCGTGTATAATTACATGAATACCGATATGTCCTATGAGGACATTTCTGCGATTTATGTGGTAAATATTGGTAGAAAAGTATGGATTTCTAGTAATTGACAAGGACAGTGCGCTTATTGATGGGCAATACAGGATAGGATTTAATTTTGCAATATCGTGATGTGATCAGTTGACCTCGATACATTGACATGGACAACAGCAAAGATCGTGAAAAGATAGAAGATTGCGAAAAGCGATTTGTTTCGCAAAATTTATCGCGCTTTGAAGACTGATAAAATGGAGGAGGATATCGCATGGAGAGATTTCAAACCTTATCGACGTTGAACAGATTGTTGACGTATATTATCAACGTTGAACAGATTGTTGAAAACACTTTTGAATCCTCTAAGGATCCTATTGACTAAAATATTTTTTTCTGAAAAAGACGAGGAATCAAAAGAAAATGACCGAATGCTTTGACGACAATCTTATACAAGCTTCCACGCCTGTGAAATCAATGTTGAGTTAATCGAAAACCGTACCATCCACTTTAAACGAAGTGTCTGAAATAATACAACCGCCCGATTTATCGTATAACCATGTTCCCACTGTCGAAGAAATTTTCGAGATTGCTGATGAACCGCTCATAATATCTATTCGACACCTGTTTCAAACATCCGAGGAGCAAGAAAAGCTGCATGCAAATTATGGTCCGTTGGAACAGAAATACTATAGGATTAAACAGAAATCTTTAAAATTCCCTTCCACCCATATTTTACCTTTAAAGACTTATTAGAATTTAACCTTATATTATCATTTTTTCTTATCATTATTCTTCAATATCCATATATATTTGGGAATCCTGATAATTTTACCCCCGCAAATCCACTAGTTACACCAACTCATATTCAACCAGAACTAACTGAAAGCAGTCTTGAGTGGTAAGAAAGTTGTCAATATTGTGTATGGAGTTTAATTCAGTGACGAGGGAACGATGCTTGATGACAAACGTATCATCTTGTACAAAAACGATGATATAATTATAAATGGGAAAATATATGATGGAACACCGAGCTTGTACGAGTTAATTTTCATGAAATTTCCCAACGAAAGTATCTGTACAGATGATGACGTACAGACCTACAGGAGCATTCTGCTGATGACAAATGCTCACCAGTGTGGTCAGCCCGAGTAATTAAGTTATGGGTAGTAAAGGATACAAGTATAAAAACATAATAGCGCCATTGTTGTTGGATAAAAAAGTTGGAACAGGAATAAACAAAAAAACGGATTAACTATGTATGATGCTAAACGATAACAAGATCGATTATATCCATTGGGACAATCCCAACGAAATTATGGATCGTCTGCGATTGCTTTCGACAGGCGGATCACAATGATCATGACAACGAGATTCTGTCGATTATCGAAGAGCTTCGCGAAGTCGGTCTAATTATAAATTAACCTCGTACCTTCTACATACATGGTTCAGTTGACATCGCAATGCCGATCAATAAGTTTGGACTATCGCTTGGAGGAGGAAACGAATCGCACTATTACTGACGTGGATTGCTCAGAAATTACGTGCGCGATAACGTTCTTTGCATAATCACAGCTGACTTTGACGCAGTCATGCAAAATTCGACGAGTAGTGCTAACGGTAGAAGATGCTGACGCAGCAAACAAACGATACATGCAATAGAGTGTTCAAGATTTGAAAAATCGTCTGAATGAAATCGACGGGAAAATTGCAGCCTTACAAAATAATATGCAGGTTATGCTAAACGAACTTAAAAAAACGATTCGAGAAATGCATCGTGCCAAATAATTATTCGCAATGTCTGAGAAACGTTTGCTGGTTGATGAATTGCACGCTCTGGAGAAGAAATTTTCCGCGAAGACATGTAATTAGTCTTAGTAATACAGCTCAAATACACTTTTTTAAATGGTGTTTCTAAAAAAATTATCGACAATCGGATTAACGCCATACTAACGAGTACTGTCACGATTATAATAATTAATAATTATAATAATAAAAAAAAGTAGAAGATAATAAGCGCTATATTTCACGAAGAAATGAATCGTGGTCACTACATGTTGAGAGCAGACAAAAAATCGGAATGATGTTATTCTAATGATTTAAAATATAAATTATTAAGAAGAAATGGTCCAAAGAAGCAAGAGGCATACATGTTGTTCTTCGAGCAGATTAAGTAAGTTTAGAAATGACTTTTACATATAATGACACTTTTTTGGAATAGAATAGAATTCTGATACGTTTACATGAACCTTAATAAACTATTGAGGTTTATAATTAAATTTTATTTTCAGAATATTTAAACAATTAATCGTCTGCTTTGTACAAGGGTTGCCATAAACGCGGAAATAACACGTCGGCTGACGCTGTATGTAGGCTGCTGTAAGCGTTTAATGCAAAGCATTAAAACGAATGCAATAAAGTTTCGGCTTGTCCTAGACATTGATATATTACTATGAATAACAAAAATTTCTTACCGTAATTGAAGAACTTCATAATATTTCAGAATATTATTAAGAAATGAATCTCTATGTCAAAGATCGTGTTAAAATCGAAGAGAATATGATTGCGTCCTCATGAGAATGGGTGATGGAAGGACCTATTCTTTATTTTAAATATATTCATAGAATATTAAGGATTCATTCTGTTGCAATTGAAATAAATATAATATAATGTAATATAAATATAATGTATGGTCAATACTTATTATAATTGTAAGTTAAATATATATCATGCATACATATTATATTTAATAGTATATATCACATATATACTATTAAATATAATATATATGCATGATATATATTTATATGTATACTATATGTTTCAATTTTTTCTAATTGTATTGCATGAATTGTAGCTTATAGAAGGTTGTGATAAGAGTCGAAAATATATACATTTGTGATACTTGCATTACTAGAAAGCTGCCCCGTATATCTATACTCTAAAAAATACTCTAAAAAATAGGTAATACGTATATCCTTCAAAATTCATTAAAATGAAAAAGTCATGTTCAAAAACAAATCTTGAAAAAGATAAACCTTTCAAAATTTAAATGATTATCTAATAATATATATTTAAATAATATATATTTAAATGATTATCTAATAATATATATTGTCATGAAAGATAATTGATATATTATTCAAGATCCCAATTCAAAGTAAACATACATAACATAAAGCGTATTCTCAAAATGTAAACCTTTAAAAATTTAAACGATTATCTGATAATATATTATCTAACAATATACATTACCATGAAACGTAAACGATATATTATTCAAGATCCTATTTAAAGTCTGGAATTACATAAAGCTTATTCTAAAAAATGTAAACCTTTAAAAATTTTAATGATTATCTGATATATTATTGTACCATGACAGGTAACTGGTATTATTAAAGGTGCCAGTTCAAAGTGAACATACATCAAGTGTATCACCAAAAATTTAAACTTTTAAAAATTTAAATGATTATCTGATAATGTATTATCATGACAAGTAACCACTTGCGATATATTATCAAAGGTCCTAGTTCAAAGTGAACATACATCAAGTGTATTTTCAAAAATTTCAATCTTTAAAAATTTAAATGATTATCTAACAATATATATTACTATGATAAGTAACTGATATATTATTGAAGGTGCCAGTTCAAAGTGAGCATACATAAAGTGTATGTATTATCTAAATTTAATATAATATATTATCATGAAAAGTAACTCATATATTATTGAAGGTGCAAGTTCAAAACGAACATACATACATAAAAGTAAAACAGATTACAATTTCATTCTAGAAAATAAGTGCGATATGCTACTTTTAGTGCACAAAACATAAAAGTCATTAATTTTTTTATTTGAAATTTATATTAGTCCGTACAATGAAAAATAATTACTCGTAATTCCAGAATACCAATTAATGATGGAAAAAGAATATGGCGGTCTGCTTTTAAAAAACTTTCGATGTGAAATATTGAAATAAAAAAGTTATGAAAATGATTCAGATTAAAAAGTCTACAATCTTTCTTTAATAAAATTTCAAATTTTCGTATCAACTTCCGATTTTGAGTTTATACTTTCAGCGAGTGATTTGAAAAAACGTTATTGCCTGAAACGAACAAATATTAAGTAAACCAAAATTCATAAATCAACAATTTTCTCAGATCAAGTACAAAGGAGCTATATGATTGAAAATTTACTGATTATTAGCGTAAAATAAGCTATTGAAAATTTACTAATTATTTGATGTAATATATATTCACTTCGTTATAGAGCTTTTGAAAAAGCCTTTGAAAAAATATCGTTTTAATGTAATACTTTTCGTACTTCAAGTGCTGTAATAATTCAAAGGATGGGTGAAATAAAGATCTAATTACAAAATCTTGATTTTATTAGGTGTACAACTTTGCTTCCGCCGTTTTTTCCGAAATTCGAGGCTTTATTGTAAAAAACTGGTTATACATTTATGATTCAAAATATTGTCCATCGCTGGTCACTACTTTTTCCCATCTTTCGGGTAGCGTAGGAATCCCGCGTCGAAAAAACTGGTCATCTTTTGAGGGTATCCACGAATCGATCCAATTTTTTACTTCTTCATAAGACCGGAAGTGCTGGTCAGCCAGGCCGTGTGCCATTAATCGAAACAAGTGATAGTCAGAGGGAGCAACGTCTGGAGAATACGGCAGGTGGGGTAGGACTTCCCATTTCAACGTTTCCAAGTATGTCTTGACCACTTTCGCAACATGGGGTCGAGCATTGT
>Ga0157364_1002655_pt1 | contig 16844 bp, 9 predicted proteins | sample AttsexASBM2_FD_111476 | JGI IMG/M metagenome (GOLD analysis project Ga0157364, IMG submission 111476) | Fungus gardens microbial communities from leaf cutter ant in Ribeirão Preto, State of São Paulo, Brazil - Atta sexdens ASBM2 | ecosystem: Host-associated > Fungi > Mycelium > Unclassified ... | reverse complement strand
TTTAATATAAAAAAACAATTGTATTTTTTAAATCATTTTATAAAATAAATCAATCTACAAACTTTCGGCAATTAACGGGGCAGTTAACAATTAATATATTAACAAATTATAGGATCTCTTTAAAAGCATTCATATATAATTACCCGATTCGGTTGTTGACGATTGTATCGTGTGCTGCTCCTTCATGACATTAAATTCCTAAAATAAAAAATTAGAACGATTAGAATTTTCTTTAATATACTAACAATAATATACAACAAATCAATAGGAAGCCCGCTGAGTAGATTTTTTAATTAAATATATATAGAAACGCATGCGGATATGTAACTCTCATTCCAATTTTGTTCCAAAAAAAACAACTTTACAGTCCCAGTACTTTAACACCAGTATCCGGTTTACTATGGACATAGAAGAGAACAGCTTCCCTTCCTGGATATTCTTGTCACAAAAAAGGCTGACAATATCCTGAGGCCAAATATACAAGAAGCTAACACACACACTAATAGATACATATCGAATCATATCATCCAGCACAAAAACAGGCACTTATTTGTGCATAAAGTATTAAATATCTCTGATAAATAACACCTGCAAACAGAATTTCAGCCACTTAAAATAAATCTTGCAATAAAACGGATACATTAAGAAGGATAAAACGGGAGAATATAAACACAATCAGTAAACACAGGATCAGAACAAAGAACAGGATGAGTTAAACAAGAAGCTTTTCTATCTTCCAATATGTAAAACAGGAACAACAGACTAAATCAGTAGGATTTTGAACAAACGCAAAATCTAAATCATTTTTAAGTTCCCAAGGGAAATTGAGCAAATCTTGAAAAATCCTAAAGACCGAAAGTCTCCAACTCAATTTTGCAAGATTATATAAAATACCTTGCTCCTGCGGAAAAGTATACATCAGTGAAACCGGGAGAACGATCAACGTGCGCATGAAGGAAAATCGATGGTGTTATACTAAAATATGTTACACAATCAGCATTGGTAGAACACAGAATTGAATCAGGACATCATCAAATACTATTTAATAAAACGACTATTACAGCTACAATCATCATATTTTCCAAGAAAGTATAGGGAGGTTCTACTTTCAAATAACTTAAAGAAACTTTCAAATAACTTAAACAGAGACATGGGCTATAAATAAAATACGGAAGACTCTTCCTCCTCTTCCCTCCCCCGAAACACTCCCCTTTAACAAAGTTTATATTAAAAAAATCTGCCAAAGGAGTAGCTCAGTATTAGTGTGCTTTTCGCCCTGATGAAACGAACAGCAAGATTCACGAAACGTTGGCATGAGGAATGAATTATGAAACGACGATAACCCATAAATCAGCATCTCTAAAATCCGCTAAAAATATAAATATATATATTTAAATATATATATATATTTAAATATATATAATATATAATAAGATTAAGAAGCAACAGAATTTTTCGAGCTAATGATAACGTCATTATATGGAGATCAAGGAAATATAAATCAGTTTGTAAATTTAATCTGTTAGTCAGTTTCTTGATAAAAATCGCTTAGTAGAAATCAAATTTATTTGTGTATTATAGTGGAGTTCTTCATCCAAGATTATCAAATTATTCCAATCAAAATTATATGAACAATCTATGATTAATCACTGAATGTTTATTAGTATTACTGTTGTAATTAGTATTACTGTAATATGATTTTTATGTTTAGAAATTTTAGTTTTTAATAATTTGCGAGTTTGTCCTACACATGAGGCATTGCATTCCTTATAATTAATTACTATTCTTGAGTGGTTCGAAGACGGAAATCGGTCTTTTTGTGGTTTAATGTATCTGTTTAGTTTATTCATACTGAGTATGCAAGTTTTAAATTTGAAAAATTATTGAAAAATCTAGTTAATTTATCTAAGATAAAAAATACATAAGGAAGAATGAAAAAAATTTTGCTAGATATGAATGCAGATTTATTGTGTTGATTTTTGCTAGAATTATATTATACCGTTGAATATTAATAAAAATTCTTTTCTCAGTTGTTTTAAAAAATAAAATATATGGGGTGATTCGTCAGAAGAAAGGCAATTAATAAATTAATATTTTTATTATGGAATTCAGGATAGGATAAAAACATAACATTGCATATCAATTCCATGATAATTGCCCTCTTCAGTGTGATTAGAAAAAAAATATACATATCTTCCGAAAAATGTAGGTTATATGATATCAATCATATATAAATGTATTATTAATCGATATAATAAATAATAAATCTAAAAGTCGATATAATAAAGTCTAAAAAATTTAATCGTTCACCATCGAATTTCAAATTTCATGTAAATTTAAATCTAGAATGGCAATTGTTGAACTCATCCAATAATGGATCTTGATGCTCTAACAGAGCAGTGAATATAATTATATTTCTTAAAGAAATGCGATTTTTATTCGATATCTTAAGGATTTTAAGGATAGTTCTTCAAATGACGAAGATAGTCAAATGATTCTTCTTTAAAATTTCAAAGTATCTTTCATAAGCCCTTCATAAGAACGAATCTTTGAATTATGAAGTCAAGGAGAAGAAAAGAAAGAATCTCAACAAAGAATCAAGTTCGTGTTTCATCGTAACGAGAGGATAGATATAGTTATGTGAGGTCGCTAGAAGCTGCCTTTGACGGGTCGATATTTGGAACAGAGCATGAACGGAATCCACGGTTCCGCCCAACAAACCAAAACATAAAAATCGTCATCATTTTGCTATCAGCGATATTATTTCATCGATTAAGATCTACTTGTTCCATACAAAAATTAACATAAGAATCTAAATGATATGTAAATATGCTAATTAACGAATTTTCTCATATAATAAATTTCAGTAGAACACTATTGCTTACATTATTTGATGCCTTACGAATTTAATACGTGCTTCAATTTATTTTTAAAAGATCTCTAAATGTATATGATGAATAAAGATTTGCATTGTATACCTAATTTTCCATAATTCATCGGGCTACGAGGCATTGTAATGTGCCTCATCGTCAAAGAAATTGCTACTGCGAAAGACATGTAAAATTACCGATAACAATGAAAAAAGACTTTTTTCAGACATTGAACATATAACTATCTAGTTTTCATTTATAATTTAACCGTATCATGATGCGGAATTTCTTTTGTTTTCACGAATTTACAGTTAAAGTCGCGAAAAATTGCGTTTATATTTTAACATTTTCCTCATTTTTTATATATTTCCTCATGTATTTAAGATTATTCACAAATCAAAAACTTTTTTTCTCACTTTGGGTTTGAAAATCCAGAAGTGACTGACCTGAAGTGTGGATAGTTAACCAAGAAGATTAATATTCGCAGATGAAGACTTCAAAGTGAGTCAAAACGTTCGAACAATTTAAATAAAAAAATTCTTGTACGTATTATATTTAAATCATGTCTATAATTTTTTGTGTCTGTTAACAATCTGTTTGTGTGCGCTTACTTTCATTATAGCCTTTTTTAAATTTTTTAGTATCAATGAATAAAGACATATGAAATCGAATACAATCAACATTGAGATTATATAGAAACGGCGTTATTTATCTTAATTTAAAATTAATTGTTAATTTTCCTTTTTGTTTAAAATAATATTTTTATTTCTCTTCAGAGAATAAAATTTTTAATTTTTTTAAACGTGAATGAAGCCTCATATAAGAGACGAACAGAATAGTCGAGGACAAACGATGAGCTCGCACGGAGTGAGGCAGGGAGTAAAATACGTTCACTTGGAAAAATGTACCATTATCAATCATGTGTAATGAATACTAAAGGTAGAATTTAATATAATCATGATTAAAATAAATGACCCAGAATTCTTAGAATAAAAGCGATACAATGAGGATATGAGACGTGCAAGAATTAAACTTTATAATACTAATAAAATATAAACATTAGCTACATGCATGGATATACGCAGGATTTCGATCGGAGAGAGGGTGAAATTTACCGCAAAAACTTATTAAAATATGCCTGTATTAAAACCTGTTTTTAAGGATTTCAGCGAACTTTCTTAATATTTCTTCAGCTTCTTTTTCTTCGCGAGCACAGTTTTTATTGTGTATACTTAGTTTATTGAAATGATTTTCCGACATTGTTGATTACAGGTTTTCTTTTTTGCAATGTATTAAAAGATCTTTCAATGATGCTCGTTGTGCACAGTTAGATTAAAGAAATATACAAGGCATATTTCGTCTGGAAAAAAAATTTCAGCTTCTTTTAACATTCTGCTAATTCCCATTCTTTAAGTTCCTTTTTTTAAAATTTTTTATTCTCCTAGAAAATGTACGATAGTTCATTGTGAAAATTATTCTAATTATAATAATTAGAAAAAATTGTGTGCTTTTCTTTTTGAAATCTTTCTTTTTGAAATTTGAATTAAAGTTATCTCGATAATACGGAGAAATGTGAAATTGTGAAATCATGATATTAAAAATTCATATACGCACGATACAAAAATTCTTTCTTTTTTTTTTCGCAAAATTTTTTTTATTACGACGTTTGCTTTAATTTTTATCTCATGGTAGAAAAATGAACTCCTTTTATCATGCAAATTTTGTCCGACATAGTGGTGACGGCTACGCAGCATACTAGAACAAAGTTCCTTGTAGATAAAACATTCCATGTTTGAAATGAAGCCTCATATAAGAGGCGAACAGAATAGTCGAGGACGAACGATGAGCTCGCACGGAGAGAGGCAGGGAGTAAAATATGTTCACTTGAAAATATACCATCATCAACCATGTATAATGAAATAAAGATAAAATTTAGTATAATCATGATTAAAATAAGTGACCCAGATGAATTCTTAGAATAAAAGTACGAGGATACGAAACGTGCAAGAATTAAATTTAAATCTACATATAATTAATAAATCGTCTATTATTAAATCTATTAATTTTATATATTCAAATTTAATTAGAAATAATTGAAGTTATCTACTATTAAATATTTCAGAATGTAATAATGCAAATTAAATAGATGCTTCTCCAAAAAATCAATTTTTTTAGTATTAAATTTGCTTGTTAAGTATTTCATTTAAAATTATATTGGTTACATACATATGAAACTAGAATTGTTTTTTAACATCGAAATTTAATTAAATTTTTATGATCGAATGGAACGTAGAAACGAAAAATTACTTTGTGCGTTTGATTTATTACGTCTATTATACCGCTGTAAAAGTTGTTCCTATAAAAAGATTTACTTTGAATTTTTTACACGCATATGTGTATATTTCTTTTGTGTTATTACTTCTGTATAATTTTTTTATTATTTCTGCAAACACGTACGTAATTTTTTAAACTAATTTGTTTTTATGATTAAAAAGTGTTTCTATAAAAGTTGTTTCTATATCTTTAATGTTCTTTTTATTAAAATTGTATTTATATTTATTAAATTATTGTATAATGCTATTTAAAAAATAGCATGCACTTGATAATTATGAAAACAAATTAATAAAAAATTTGCAGAAATGGAAAAAGATTCAAGATAACTCCAGTATTTATGACACGTGGAGAATTACGTCGCAAAAATAAAAACAAAAAGAGTAAGAGTAGTTTGTATACAATCATTTAATGTTATATTAATATTGTGTTATAATTTTAGTTTTTTTACCATTAATTAAATCATCGTTAAATGAATCGATTTATCAATGTAGTAAATAGCGCAATAACATAATTCACATAGAATAATTATTAGGGATTGTAAAAGATTTAATAATTATTTGATGATACATAAATATGTAGAGGGATAGTAAAAAATAAAGTAAGCAAAATAAAAGTGTTTAGCTCTTGTATTCTTTGTTTAGTTTGATGTCTTGTATAAGCGTTTACTGAAATGATACAAAGACTAAAATCATAAGACATCTTTTATGTATTTTTCAGACAGTTCTTACAAAAGTGTCTTTAACATATCTTTTAGATGTTGTATAAGAATTCCAAACTTAAACTTTTTATCTAAATTATCTTTTGGGTGGACCAATGCCAGTATCAGTGAATAACACACAGTTAATTTTTTCTATAACGAGCTCTAAAACTCAATTTACTTATAGTGATTCCATTACATGAACACATTTCGATAAATTTATATAAGTTTTATTTCAGAATTTTTTCATGATTTTTTATCAATTTCCAATATTTTTATAAGTTTCAATTATTCTTTAAATATTGTCAAAGTCAAATGTTCTGGAAAATAAATTATCATAAATTTGCATACCAAAGAAGTAGCATTACTTGAAAGATAAAGAGCAATTATGATTAAATCTATGCGAGATTAGTTGCACATGCGACGTAAAATTGCGATATACAGGGAAACAGTAAGTAAAGTGACACACGCAATAAAGAGAGACGCCCATAATAGGACGCAACAAGTGCATTCAGAAGTGCTTTCCGAAGTGTTGAAGGAACAAAGCACTATCGCATGCATCTAAAGTTTTCGTGAATAATCCGAGATAATATTTTTTGCAATTTTTGTCTTGAATAAAATTTTAAAAAATCTTAAAGAAGATCTCAATTCTTTATAGATATCTTACTGAATCTCAAGTTTAGCTTGTTCGAAATTAGTTAAAGTGTTTTTCGATTTAATTTTCACTTCTTGAATTAGAAGTAATTGAATTAAAAGTAACAAAGATATCGAATATATATATAATATATATTCGAATGTAAATTAATTGAGCACGGTAAATATAATAAAATTGTACTTTGCATATAGAATAGAAAATATAGATATAAAATATATAAAATATAGATATATGTAAATACAGCAGAAAAATTGATTAAAGATAAAATACAAAATAGTGTTTTGTATTATAAGAATTATTTTGGAGAAAATAAAATTAGAAGATAAATTGAATACAAACAAATATTTAAATACAAAAAACAAAATAATATTTGATAAATATTTCTTCAAATACAAAATATTATTTTCTAATTTTACTTACAATTATCTAACACAGAGATGGGCAAAAAACATTAAAAATTGTATTATGTACAGTGGAATACAGTTTTTAATAAGTAATAGGAAATTGTTATTTACTGTTCTCTATATTCCTTTAATTATGTGGAGCATTTTATTAATTCTTATTCTTATTAATTTTTATTCTTTATTAATTCTTATTCTTATTATCAGTATCTTATCATCTATGCCATTTGCATTTAATGAGAAATGAATGCTAAGATAACGCTATATATCGATTAAGTCAACAATGATGCGGTTTTTATAAAAAAAAATATTAATGTTAATAATAATTTAAATGAATTTATAAATAAAATATTTTTAAAAAAATATTTAAACGCAAAATGTAAAGTACTATAACAAATGTTTGAAAATACAAAATACAAAATACGAATTTTCTGATGTATTAACATATATCTATACTTTATATATTTTATATCTATATTTTCTATTCCATATGCAAAGTACAATTTTATTATATTTACCGTGCTCAATTAATTTATATTCGAATACGTTTTAAATACTTGTATTTCAAATACTGCCCATCCCTGCATTGACATACATTTTGATCTTTATTTTCGCCAGGATAAGTTATTAACAAATATTCAACATTTTGTACAATTCTAAAATATGCAACTGTACCTCCGAACTAGTCGAAGTTGTACTGTCGGCACTGTCGGTATTAGCAATGGAAGAAAGCTGCGAACGTGTGCTTCTTGGGGCCCATCTTCCCTTAATTATCGCTACTCCTGTCATAGCACCGATCTTAGTAGCCGCGCTTCCGCTCGATGTGTTCTTTGACGTGTTTTTGTCGCCAGTTGCAGCACTACCGCCACTTCCGCCTCCGCCTCCGCCGCATAATTCCAGGACATCGCCCAGAACCTCTGACAATTTGTCCGGCACTTTGACGAATGTGTGTAAAACTGTCTGAGTTCAAGGAAGGCGCGAGTCTGCTAGCTTGATTCTCGATTTACTATACGTCCACTATTGTTTCCTCAGCAATTCGCGCAACTTTTAATTTAACACGGCGGGAACTTCTCCGGGATAATTAACAAAAAGATGTCGATGATTCGGATCTGACACAACCTATTTACCGCTTTTGTATGTACCTGTAATCGTGAAATCACTTTGTGGTCATTCGCGCTAAACACTTGCGATTCCTACTTCAGTAATCAATTCTGGAGTACCTTACACGATTTTCGAGCAAACACAAAAGTTTACATTCGCGTCCGGAGTATATATTTGGAAAGTGACGTAGTTTCCCGAATAAATGATTAGGAATTCGAATTCGTCTCGACGTGGAATAATAATTTCACAGAAAATCGTACATGAATCTCTATGTCTTTTTTGATAAAAATCAATATTTATTTACTCGCATGACTATTAACGCAAGTAAATTTTCACATAAATTAATAATATAAGAGCTTTTAGTAGAAGTGCTATTAATATTCTCCGCCCACCCCTCTAAAGCTTTTATTATAATATTATAAATGTTACATAGCGTACTGAAAGAAGAATTTACCAATTCAGATAACATACATGTTGCATAAGATATCTAAAAGACGTCTTTAGATATCTTATGCAACATAAATATTATCTGGAAAGTAGATTAATTGAAAATGAAGATAAAAATAAAAAACAATTAAATGCATATCTAATTCGCTACATCTGTTATTAAAATTTATGATAATTGATTCAATTAATATATACTTAAATAATTTTGCACCAACAAATTTTCAATATTTCGCGTAGTTTGTTATATTGTTCATTGTTAATAAAGTCACAGACACATTAATTAACCATTTGAAGTGTAATAAAGATACATTTGCCTACATAATTTATTTTCGTTAAATCAATTAGTCACGTTACGATATTGTCGTACATTTGCAGCCAATTAATTATCTCGTTTCTTTATCTAGAGCAATTCGGATATAATCCCGCATGGATATATATATATTTTCATTATTAATCGAGATACATTTATACGATTTTCAGTTCAGATTTTTCTTGACTTGCGAAAAATTGAAGCATTAGAGAGCATCTAAATTGTTAAGAATACTAGTTCATGCTTTTAATACAATATATTAGGTTTTTGTCACAAAAGTATTAGATGGTTCACAATAATTTATTTAACTTATAAATTTGAAAATTTGAATGATTAATATACGCTATTAAAAGTGTATGAATTACTACTTTGATATTGAGTAAAAACCAATAAACTGCTGAACAATGTATAGCTAATAATATAGGCCGAAATAAATTTTGACTCAGAAATGGCAGTTTGTAATCCTAAAATTTTTGGCATGCTAAAAACAAATCCACAGTTCAAATTGCTTCATCATGTTAAATTTTCGAGATGTTCTAATTTTATAATTTCAAAAAACCTATTTCGAGCATTTTTGGAATAAATAAATTCAAATATCTCGTAAATCAGATGTGAAGGAAAGATATGGGTTGCGAATTTGACTTCAGCAAAAATCTATGAAAATCACCTGTGAACTCGGAGACACAAATGGGACGTGACGGTTACCGATTCATTTTTTTTCACCTAACTTTTTCATTTTTTATCTAATGTATAACTGAAGAAGAATCGTAACGTATTTTAAATTTGTTATGTGAGATTAAATATTAATTCAAATTGTCAACCATTTTTGGTTCGATCATTGACCTTGTTTAATATTTCTTTCATATTTTTTTATGTATTTAAAAAATTTTTTTTCAGTTTTAATTTTTTATCTGAGTTTGGCTAAGTGCATTGAGCATACTTGCCAATACCTAATTTTTTTATTCCATTATGGCTACGTTCCATTGCAGAATGATAGGATACTGAAAATTTATAGTTCACGTTATGATACTATAAATTTCCTGTACTTGTAGGAATAACACAGCCTATGACCCATTTATAAAACCTAACAGTTGATTTTTGTAGATTTATTTATGCTGAAGTCAAATCTGCATATTATATCCGTATTTCTCATCAGATTTACGAGATATTCGAACTCGAAAGGCCCAAAATGGACCTTTTTGGAATCTTAAGATTAAAATATTTCGGAAATTTGTGATGGAATAATCTGAGATACGGATCTGCTTTTATCATGCCAGAAACCTTCAGGATTATATACCGTCGTTTTTAAGTAAAAAAATATTTTTTAATAACAAAATATTTTTTGTAGGCTTGTGTAATGTATTCTGTAATACAATATTTATTGAATACAATTTTATGTTCTGAAAAATCGAATATTAATTTTACATAATTTGCATTTACATTTCATTGAATTTAATTTAAAAAAACATGTAAAATTTTTCTATATAGAAAATTATTCCTAAAGTTTAAGTTGTTAACACATATAATTAAGTACTCGAAATGTATTTTTTCTTTCTTATCTTTGAATATTATTATGAAGAAATTATTAATATATTATTAAAATTCTCTTATACTATCTTAATTTTTTTTTCAAATGTCACATTAATTATTGGATTTGTTTGTCATGAGGATCATTATAATATAAAGCATTTAGTCAAAAAAAAACTCTAAATTGATTTTCAATAAATACTATGAAAAACGAATAGGCGATACTGACTCTCAATCGATAATTATTCTAATCGACCAAAATTGATTTTATTCTGATTGACGTACCTACTTAGGTACGTCCTCGAAAATTATATTATCATTATATTATCATTATCTGGAAATAGAATTATATTAAGGAATTTAAATTCAAGTCAGATAACGATGAAATTATATATATTATCATTATCTGGCTTGATTTTAAGTTCTTTAAAAAGTACAATTATTTTTTTTTTTATATTATTTGTCCATTTTTGTCCTACTTTACAAATTCATCTTGGTCAACAAGACATCAACAGAATTCTCGCTCATCATAATCTTATTACATTATTACATTCTCTGTTAATCGCATATAAAACTGAATAAAAGGATATCTGATTTCATTATAGTTCAGCGGTCATGTACGGCCACAGCTCGTTACTCTACTCGTAGCTCGATCCAATTAATTTTACATCACAGTTGCCTATTTTCTCTCTCTCTCTCTCTCTCTCTCTCTCTCACTAAGAACGAAATAAATGTCTAAACCGAATAACGAATTACGATTAGTTAGACGCTGACATGATTTATTGTCAGTCGCCCGAGTAGTAACAAGCAAACAGCTTCGGTTTCATGACACGCAGTAATGATTAATTGTATTTTTACCCTCGTTAGGATCTCGATACACTATTGGTTGTATAACAATCGTGTTATAATCGATTGTAATTACCACCCAATCACAATTTAGATTCATTCAAGCACCCTCGCATACGAAAATACGAGATGTCTTTTATCGATTTTTGATCCCGTTCTCGCTACGTCTATCACGACCTAACATGGATGTGTGTTACTAGGTATCACTGTACCGCGATACTGGGCTAGCCCGACTGACTTTATACGCGCCCGACCATTGCCAGGGCTCGTGCACCACCAGAAAACGATTCGCTGTTGAGCATAGCTGGTAGCTGGGGGTAGTGCTGGAGGTTGGGGGTGGTGGGCGGCCGGTTTCACCACCGAGGGATGCAGAGAGAGAAAGAGAGAGAGGAAGAGAGAGAGAGAGAGAGAGAGAGAAAGAGAGAAAGAGAGGGGATGGGAGAGAGAAGTCCTTAGGGACGAAAGACGGAAGAGACGATGGATATCGAGCATAAAGATGAGACGGGAAAGGATGCGTGCGTCGCAACAGGTTACATCTCAGGGACGACAACAATTCTAGGGAGAAAGATCAGGGCTGTTCAAACCGGGATTCAAAAGATGCAGTACGTCCAGGCAAACATCTTGCAAGAACGGCTGACGACTAAAAGCAACCGATTTTCATATTGATTGGAACCGTAAAATTCATTTAGATTTAATGAAAATTGATATAAATCGTTTGATAAAAAAGGGTGGGATGCTTTGCACTCGTAACATAAAATATAATTTTACAGTTTTACAAATTAATTGAATTAAACAGAAATTAGACAATATATACACTTATTATGTTTTATACATTTATCATATTTTATAAAAAGCAAAAGAATTTATAATGTAATGATTTTATCGATTTTTTTTAAAACTAAAAAAATTAAACTAGAATTATATTCTTTACTCACCATTAAAATTTAATACTCTCCAAGTAAATGGAGATTTAAAAAATATATAAAAGATTATTGAATATTTGAAAAGAGATATTAAATATATCAATCACAAGTTGAATTTGTATTTAATTACAGCGAGCGAGAGAGAAAGAGAGAAAGAGAGAAAATTAAGCAGAATAATTTACTTTTTAAATATCATAGTATTTACCATGTAATAAAGAATATATATAAAATTTGGCCCCCACGTCAAATTAGACTTGCTATACGTAGGCTTTCATGAATAAAACATTTTTATTAAGTTTTAATTCCCTATCCTCATTGTGAGAATGGCGTTAAAAAAATATATTTTTTATTATAATTTTTTTCTCTTTTCTAAATGAAAAATTATGCAAAATATTGGCGATGTTCTATTCATCAAAAAACATTCCTGGAAATTTTTAGAAACTTTTAGATTACAAATTCGAATTTTCTAAAATTTTCAAAAAATTAAAAATTGCCAGTATATTTAAGTAAAATTATTGAGTGACTAAATACTGAAAATTTATTATAGTTTATTATATATATTATAGATTTTCAGTACTCGCAACGAATAACGGAACACAACTGTAAACAACTCCTCCGGACGCTAGCGACGCGCGCTGGTGACCTCGAGCGCTGGATGGTCGCATTTCGCCACGCACTTGTGGTGGGTTGGACGGATATGCATTTAATTGGTGATCTTTAATAATTAATGTTTTGGTTACTATTTTTTATAAAAACTGCCAAATAATACAGGACTTTCAATTCAATTTAGTCCGCTCTGCCTACCTATGAAAAGTGTTACCTAATATCAAACATATTCTATATGTTTTACAAATTTTATATGAAAAGATTTTATCTTGGAAACTTATTAAAAGAATTCACTCTAAACTTTTAGCAGCAAAATTTTACAATGAGCTGAGATTTCACTCCAAACATTAATAGTAATTGAATCACTAAATCTGCTGCTGCAGTAAATTTTATTGCAAGAGGTGAAAAGTTCTCAACTAAAGTTATTGTTAATTCGTTATTGTTAAAAAGGAATAAAATTGGAGGTTTTAATAGACCGAAAATATCGCTCCAAAAGAAGAATAAATGATTTTTGCTTAATTGTGAACAAACTATTTCTTCTAAAAAAAAAAAGATATATAATTGCATACTAACTTCGTTGTAAGTTTCACATGTTAGTTTTAATTTTTTAGTGAAATTTTATTTTAAAAAAGTTAAAACTTACTGTCACTGAATTAAAGATATCATTATTAAAGATATCGATATAAAGATAAAAAGATATAAAGGTATCGATATTATTAAAAATATCGATCTTAATTTGGAATTGAAGAGTTGTATTAATCGATATTGTTAGAGTTCAATTTATAAAAAAATAATCTTTCACATCGTTTTTCATAAAAACCATTGAATTCACTAAATTATATAATTAAAAAGTTGTAGACAATACAGAAAATAGTTGCACTTAACTTTTGAAGTAAGAAATAAATATAAATTTTATTAGATAGATAAAAGAAAAGTGCGCGATAATGCTATGTATTTTATAGTGAATCCATATACCATTTTTTAAGATTAATTAGAATAACTAATTTTGCAATTACAAATTGATAGAAAAAGATAACATTTTAATAAAGCATTATTAAAGTTTCGATCTACATATAAACTATAAAATGCGAAAGAATGCAATATTAGGGTTAGACAAGGATGGGAATGCATGCGATTGAAAGTGTCTATTTTAAAGGAGTTAAACAGGCTCCACAGGTTGCTCCATAAAGAAAGATACGAGAAAAAGAATCACAGACATAAAATTTAAAAAAAGATTATACGTAGGCCAGTATTCATAGTCGGTTCTTATATTTAAGACTATCTTAAAGAATCATGAATCAATCAGAGCTATATTAACAGTTTAAGACATTACTTAATACGGTCTTAAAATAAGAACCAACTATGAATACCGACCGTAGTTAAGAAAAGCCGCAGTAAAATAAGCACATTTTGTTCATTTAATGTTAACTTACAAATATTATAGATTAATTCAAATAGGATATATTTATAATATATGCAAAAACAAACATATAAGTTAAATATTCATACGATAAATAATATATAATAAAATAAAAATGAAACTTGAAGAGGTTTCTATTGCAATGATAGTGAATTTTTTAATTCACTAGCAAAATTAATTTTGCAATCAAAAGATATTGTTTCAAATAATATATACATCAGTAATAATATACATTAAATATATAAAAATATAAATGCGTTATATAATCTTAACTAAATAATATTTAATTTTCTATTAAATTTATAGCTAAATATATATTATAATTAAAAGTCTGTTTGTCTTCTTTTTTTTTTAATTGCGTTTTTTAATAGCGTTTTCGACTCGAGCAAATTTATCGATTTGGGTTGGATTACGTTTTATTGGTTGACGTCACATGTTTTACCAATAAGAGAGCGTACAATGTCATTAATCCAATCCAGATTGCAAACCTGCTCAGAATACGTTATTAAATAAAGTCAAAAGTAAGAGGAAAAGAGATAAATAGACTTTAACTTAAATAAAACCATTACTTTTTATGTAAAAAATTTTATGACTTTTTAAAAAATTTTTTTAAATCTATTTCATAATTATGCATAAGATATGAAAGACACAAACTAACATTATAGAATTCTATGAATTAAATTTTGTGGAAATTTTGTGGAAAACTTATTTTAATATTTTAGGTCTATTCTTATATATCCTAGGATTATGTTTATTTGTCACAAGAAAATTATTTTGTCTATGCAATTTTACCTCATTCGCCTTAATAATAACTAATTATTTATTTTTTAAAGCATATTCACGTCTGATATTTATTAATAGCTTTCTTTAACAGTAGTATAAATGTAATAGTAGTATAAATATATTTAAACGTAGAAAGAAATATCTTTCAAACATTAGGAAAGAAATACAGACGCTATCGACACACGAAAACACTTGGCAAAAGTGTTAGATGGAAGAGAAAATGTCAGGTACTAAATATATCAAATGTAAGTCCAGTCTCTATCAACAATTCGCGTTATTTTTGTTAGCACCACGTGAGGCGTAAAAGAATCTCGCAATGGATTAAGAATGCGCGTGCGCCCGCGCAATTGAACGAGTCTAGCTGGAGAACTTTACGCTCTGCGCCACCGGATATATCTCTGGCATGGCGCAATCCACCCCTAGTGGATCCGAATCCAAGGGGTAGTTTCTCCGTGGGTAGCGCTCGTGACGCCGCTCTTCAATGTTCATGGTAGAGGTAAGAGTGGCAGGCAAGCCCTGATTCCAGGCCTCGATTAGTCGTGTGAGATACAAGGGCCGCGCCAGCTTATTGCTGTCACGCTCGTACTCGTGCTCGTTGTCACCGCTTCAGCGAGCAGCTGGCAGCAATTTATAAAGAATAACCGATTTATAATATCTGAATCGTCCCAGTCCCTCGTCCATTTAATTACTTTTTTAATCGACCTAAAGCGAGGAGTGATTCAAAACGAGAAGACGAAAGACGTGGAAGATGATGATGCTAGAAAATGAATAGAATACATAACCGGAGTTTCGGTATGCAAGATAATGGAGGATGTCCAATGGATAATAGTGGCGATAGTGACCAGTGATTTCGGCACGATTAGCAGCTTAATTGATCAGGTGCGGTATCCTGCTGATTCACTGACTACGCCGCGCGTGTCCGCCCACAATATCCTCTTCTCACCTCAGCAAATGGTGCTGCTTTCTCTATTCCACTTTCCTTGCCACCGTCCTGTTGTCCCGCTGCATGCTCCTACACTTGTGCCGCAGTGTCGGTTGATTAATGACATAGACGGCTGATTAAGAAATCCAACACGTAGCGAAGGATAATGCGACCTTGACGCATATTATATCGGGAATACTTTTGGTTGATTATTCATCATGTCATTTACTTAGCATTTACTTTAATCGAGCAATCGAGCTATAGAATATGAAGATATAAATAGATGTTCCAGAAGTGAATCGGTTGAATCTTGATAGAAAGGTGAGATGAAAATCAGTTCATGCCTTATTTATTTATAAAGCTCTTTTAAATAAATGTTAACTTTCAGATTTATTTTAAATACATAAAATTAAATATAATAATAAATCACTTATAAATATGAGAAGCACTTTGGATAAAAAATTCAGTTTTTAATCTTGTTATTACTTAAGTATTTGCTATAATTAAATATTTTATGACGAACATACTGTAACACGGTTTATCATTTTTTGCTAACATTTAAGATCAATCTATTTTGTGATATTTCTCTTTCTCTTTTTTCTCTCTCTCTCTCTCTCTCTCTCTCTCTCTCATCCTCTCTCTCTCTCTCTCATCCTCTCTCTCTATGTCTCTGTCTTTCCCTCCCTCTTTTATTTTTTACACATATTTTTATCATCTCTACTTCGGAGCCATTCAAAATACCTATCACATGATCAATGAATTTGGAAGCTGAAAGGCAAGGTAAGCACGCATCTCATGGAATAACCGAGTTTATGGTTCGTCAAATGTGAATTGAATCGATATTTAAAGAAAAAAAAATACATAAAAATCTTCACTCGTGGTAATCAGAGCGTATCTGTACGACGCAATCAGTTTTTCATGTTTTTTCTTCTTTTTCTTTTTTAAGTTCCGACATATAACCTTTTATTATATTATACCCTTTTGCGATATATTGCATACCTT
>Ga0157364_1002653_pt1 | contig 16845 bp, 12 predicted proteins | sample AttsexASBM2_FD_111476 | JGI IMG/M metagenome (GOLD analysis project Ga0157364, IMG submission 111476) | Fungus gardens microbial communities from leaf cutter ant in Ribeirão Preto, State of São Paulo, Brazil - Atta sexdens ASBM2 | ecosystem: Host-associated > Fungi > Mycelium > Unclassified ... | reverse complement strand
TATAATATTTATATAAAATATGAAATGGAGTATTTACAGAGAGTAATTATTATTTTTTTCTCGTTCATTTTTGAGTAATCAAATTTAATTATCTTCTATATAATATTTAATATAAAATATGAAATGAACTCGCAGCACACTGTTGTCGGTATAACATACGTATGGTATCTACGTTTGCACGCGATTTCTTCCGACGGTATGTATGTACGTGGGCACTCGCGAAAGCGCGCCTTTCGATACACATACTTTGTCGCTGCTCGGAAACCGCCTCCGCGCATTCAGATTGTACCTCGGACTTTGCGGATATACGATGCGCAATGCATCGTGGTGTGCTTCGAAGATCGAGAGAGAAAAAAGAAGCGAGACAGTAGTAGAGAGGTAGAGGAGAGAGTTAGAAACGATGTGTCTCGTTGTGCGAAGTAATTGACGAGTTCGCGTGTAGGCGGTCGGGCGCCTAGATCGCCTCGAGCACACCATAGGCTTATCTTCAGAAACGAAAAACGAAACGAAACGAATAACCCCGACGGCCGAGCGCGAAATCGTGAAGGAGAGAGAGAGAGAGAGAGAGAGAGAGAGAGAGAGAGAGAGAGAGAGAGAGAGGGAGGAGGGAGGAGAAGGAGGCTTCTCTTCTTAAAGAAGAGGCGAAGAAACGAGACATTGCGAGAGCGAGAGAATAAGAGAGAATCACAACGCGAAGAGAGGAGAGACCCCGCTGCTGCATCACCCTGAACTTGCCCGAATACCTTCCCTCCGAACCGTACGATGTGTATCCGCTCACCAATGCACATGGCACCCAAGCGAGTTCTCTTTCTTCTCTCTCTTTCTCACTCATTCTTTCGTACTCTCTTCTTCACGCCTTCCTTGTATCGCTTGTACGATTTCCCTCTCTCTCTATCTTTCTTTCTTTTCTCGTTGTCCGTGGCATCCCACCACAGCTCTCTCGCTCTCGTTCCTTTGGTATCCTTCCTTTTCTCTTCTCTTACTTCGTCTCTTCTCGGAGCTAACCCACCCATTTCTTACGCTCTGCAACATATACCGGGTATATCGAAATACCTGTAAGTTATCTGAAAGTTTCAATGATTGTGATAATGAGATAATACTCAAGTTTCGATAAAAAGAAAAACTGAAGAAAAGTAGTTACAATTTGTACGTTTCGTATAAATTGTGTGTATCGTAAATTATGCTATAATTTCTTTAACACAATGAGTAGAAAAAATTATGTGAACTATATATGTAATTAATGGGATATGTAAACACGAAATAAAAACCATGGCCCTTCCTGTAATATCTTTTATTCTTTTTACGTAAATCAAGCAACTCTTTGTATTTTGTAAGTCAAGTGCGACTTTGGTAAAAATCATTACGATATTATTATCACAATATGTAAATATTACTCACGATCGTGTTTTTCGAGAAGTTTGAAGAACGTCTGTGTATGTTTCTACCAATTAATAGATTAATCTCCGTCCACAACTCATTCTTCTTTCCCTCATTTTAAGAACTAGAAAAAGATAAAAAGTAAGTTAAACTGAGAGTAATTTACATTGGTAGAAGCGGGCATATAACGCGCTGTTCTCTTTTTCGCAAATAACTGATTCAGTGAAAATTCACCATAAAATCTGAATGAATAAAGCGATGCATATCGTCGGTACACCCGATATGTAAGCACAGACACACACTGGCTACAGTCAGCATTATACATCTACCCTGACTCGCCTTTACCTACCTACCTGTTCGCTAACGAGCCTACCTGCCGGACTTCTTGCATTCGGAGAGGTTGCTCGAGAGAGAGGAGTGAGAGAGAGAGAGAGAGAGAGAGAGAGAGAGAGAGAAAGAAGGAAGGAAGGCAAGGTTCCGTCGATTCGCCGCCCATGGTGCCTATCTTCATGGGTTCGGCAACTATACACCCCGCGGTGGTGCTTGCGTCTTTTCCTTTATACCAAAATGGTAAATGGTTAAACAAATTCCTCTTGCAAAACGTCTTTCCCAGAAACAGATATACGAACGTGCATCACGAACAGAAGTGTCACATTCTGAAAACATGTTTGTCCCATTAAATTGTCCCATTAAATGGATTTCATGGACGTAAGTCGAGGTCAGAATTTGTAGCTTAAAAAGGAAGTCAAATCATTTTAATCGTAGGCTGTTGGAAAAATGTAAACATTCTTGAAATATTCTAATTGTAAAACTGAAAGTATCTTAAATGTTTTGATTTTCTAACATTAGATAGAACTTGAATGAAACACACCATGTTATATATTTTTTATTTGGAAAATATGAATATAGAAATTGCATTTGATGCGATACCAGTCAAAGAGCTTACAGCTCTCTCTCTCTCTCTCTCTCTCTCTCTCTCTCTTACATTTCGTTGTATCTTATCTATCCTATCATTCGGCAAATCGTCGATTTTTGTTTCCAATTTCGATGACTGTTTTAAAAATTGAGAGACGTGATATCAAGCGATTAATGACGTGAATTTTTGACAGACTTGTACAGAGATATCAGTTCCCGACCTACGACATGTAGATTGCTCTGTGCGTGGAAGTTTAATTCGTGCTGTCACGCAGTGTTACGCGTGAAGTTTTTTATCGAATGAACTTGCGATAGCGAGATTCCCTTCGCGTATTATATTTAGTGGAAATTAATAAGCGATTGTTTCGCAAGTGAAAGCGGGTCAAGGAGACCATCAAATATTGACGCTAAAAATATTCAACAACGTCTCTAAAATTGATATTGCACTAATTAGATCTCAAAAAATCTTTGTAAAAAATTGAATAGAAACTTGATCATTATCGACGCGGTATGACAAAAATTTAAAATATACAAATATACAATATATACGAGTGATTAATGTAAGCTTTTTAAATTGTTATCTACGTTCATTGAACACATTAAGATAATCACGTTCAATGAACATAGATAAGGGTAAATTCAGATGAACTGTCGAACAATGTATATTTTTATATCATTTGATCAATATTCTTTGATCAATATTTACATAAACAGTTACATAAAAATATAATTCTCTTAATAAGAGATCTATCAATCTTAAACAAGATTGGAAGAACTCTGTTTCTTTTTCTTCTCTCTAAATCTTTTATTATTACACAGTTATTTCACAGTTTTTGTCGAATAAAAGTTAGAGGAAAATAGATTGAAATTTTTTAACTGTTGCATGTAGTAATATAAGTAATAAACAGTGAATATGCCAACGAGAGTGTTACTTTCGATATCCATTTAAAGCGTGATGTTTGCATTGCGTGAACACAAACACGCAAATACCTTGTTCGCGCGCGCGAGAGGAGTAAACCGCCGTTTAATAAAATAGCGTGATCCTGGTGACGCATGCTATCGTATATAAACGCGCTGAAATGTTCGCCTACAGAGTACTTTGACGAGATTAATGCAGGTAAATGCAAACGACTCATTTATCGCGCTTCGCTCCGGGCGAGATTAATAATCTTGCGGATTCAGTTAACACACTGCGAAGTTTGATCTTGCGAATATAATTAACAGTGTGCAGAATTAGATATGCATTTTATTAATTTTTTTTGTATTTATTATAAAAAATGCTATAGCCTTTTAAATATATATTGAATAATATATATTTTTCGAATTTCAACGTATCGTAAAAGTATACATAAGCAATTTTTTTTCTGATAATATTTCATCCTCGGGATGGAAGTTCTTTTTAAAAGTCCAAACACGAAGTTTCCTTTCCGTGCTAATGAGGATTAACATAAGCTTGCATATTCTCGTTCCTGAAAATTTTGTGCTTCCGTCACTTAAAATACATTTTCGACGCGACGCTCTAACGAAGATCGCGCGGATCCCGAAAAACCCGGCTGGCAAAAGAATGAAAAAGCGGACGCATGTTAATAAGCTGTGCTCGTCCAAAATACCGGTTTTCCTTTCGAGACTCGCACGGTTACGATTCAGGTTTGTCCGCCCGTTTCCAAGCTCAGTCGAATCGATTTTCGTCAAACAAAGTCGTTGGACCATACTCGAGTCAATTAACACCAAGAGACAGTCTTTGCTATCGTTATCGCTATTACTATTGTCGTCGTCGTCGTCAAATCGTTGACGAACCTTGAGCTCGTATCTCACTTGAAAAGAGAAAACGAGAATTGGAAAAATGGAAATAAAGAAATACGTGTAATTGATTAGTCTGTGACGTTTAATTATTTCTGTGAATGAAGCGAAAATTACAAGGTAGTTATCATTAAAGTAAGTGTTTATAAACTTTGTTTTCTGAGAGATAATCAGAAATTAATCTCCCCTAAGTGTGTTTTTCAAAATGTTATATGGAAATGAAGGAAATAATCGGGAAATTAATCATTAATTAAAATATATGAAGAAATGAGATTAGGAAACAGAGAAAAAAACGAGGGAAATAAGAGAACAAGGATGAACGATAGAGAGAAAAGAATGAGATGATAAAAATTAAACGAGCGAGAGAAAAGATTAGGAAATGAAAAGAAAAAAAGAATTATTCATTTGTGTGTGTGTGTGCATTCATTTGTGTCTATATGAGAAGAATAATTTGAGTATAAACAACAAAGATAACAAACGAGAAGAAAAGCGAGTAAAGAAGTGAGATGGAAAGAAACAATAAACGAGAAGCAAATAGCGAAGAAAACGGATTGGAAGGAGACAGACAGAGAAAAAGGAAGATGGTAAACGAAGAGGCGCAGGTTGTCCGTGTGAGTCGAAGGTTAGCAATCTGCGTAGTGTTTTACGACAACTATAAATATGGCCGTAAAGCTCTTTGTTTAGAGCAGCTAGTCCGGCTTTCGAAACTCTGCCCTTACTCGCCACCGTCGTCGCTTCTAGAAGCTGTTTAGACTCTAAAGAGTAAACGACTTATGCATCGCTCCGTTTTGCATGCTATTGGTCATTTGGTTTTCTGACCCTGGGTCCTCGATATACGCGATAGCCGATAAAAAATTTATAACTCGGCGTGGTTGTTTGTGAAAAACATCGTGTTGTTTTCAGGAAACTGAAGCATCATCATGATCGCGCGTCTGACAGCATCCGTAAGCTCGGCTTTGATAGCAGATATTTGGCACGTGAAAATATCTGTCGAAGGATTTAATTAACAAAAAAAAAACCGCTTATGACAACGGTGGCATCTGCTAACCATATGCTAAGACGACCGAGACTGGGATAGCAGGCTGTCACGCTAATGTCAGGTTAAGCGGTGAGAATGATTTACAAGCGACGAGTTCGAAGAGATGCACACATACAATATTTCGAAATAAAAAGAAAAAAAAAACGAAAGAGAGTATTCCTTACTGTTTAGAATTCTCTTCTCTATGTACGCTTGCTCAGTTAATTATAATTACCTTCGGTTGACCGACACATTGACCGCGCAGTAAATATTGCACGAACCAAATTGCCACCGCTCGAACGATCGGTTTCCATTTGGAAGATTTCCACTATTACGTAATTAGCGTCTCGCGTGATCGCTAAAAGGAAGACGTAAACGTATTCGAAAACGTTAAATTTTTCAAAAAACCTCTTACACATACAATCAGATGCTATATAAGTAGATCCTAAGGATGATGTAATAATATTTTATTTTAAAAAAACACCAATATTTTTAATATATTATTGAAAAGATGTCAAAAATTTATTTACGTTTGAATATGTATTAAAAATAATTTTTAATTTCTAATGAAAATAAACTTATCATTGTTTATATTATTACCAATTAAAAATGATTATAGAAAATATATTTTGAATATTTGCTTAATGATCCTATGATGGATAATCAGCATGATTTTATGTGAGACTAGATAGTTAGCACGATTATCATTAATTATCTGTGAAAGGAATTTCTCTAATCTTATTCCAGTCAATCGATGGACGTGAAATGATAGGGATGAAGAAAGAGAAAAGTCGGGATAGCAAGGAGGGCCGATCAATCGGCTTCGTGATATCCGCCGGTGAACTAACTAAGGCTAAATAAGGTAGCTGGTCGGTCTCCGTAAATAATTGTATCTCGTAAAGCGACTAGGTAACTAAGGATTTATATGGGCGTTGCCGACAGGGCTGACACTTGCTACTTGGGTACACGACGGCGTATAACAGCCTCCACTCCCTCTCCACTTTTCCTCGTCTTCTTTTCTTACTATGCGTCTTCTCTTCTTGTTTTCCTAACGTCCTTCCTCTGCATCGTTCCTTTCTTTGGACGAACGTAACCTGCAAGTACCATAGTGGCGCACACGTGGCAAGAAGGCAGTTGTTGAGGGGACCGTGCCTCTCCTCTTTCTCCTCTCTGGTGGTCAATGTATCGGACGCGGACCTTTCAAAGGCTTAACTTTAGTCATGCAAATTAACCGTCGAGAGACCTCGAAGGTAGCCCATTACGCTCGCGACAATTCGCTCTTTTTTAATTGCCTCGTCCCTGTCGCACGGCTACGACCGTGAAAAATTGCAATGTGTGTCAACGACGTACAAGCTCCTCTCTCATTTAATTCTTCAAAGAAGAAGAATGTAAAAATGTTTGTATTGGAATTGGTAATATATATATATATATATATATATTAAAAGGATTTCTAGAGTTCATTACTCATGTATTTTTGCTTTTCCATATAATTATATACTTTTATACATTATTTGGTTTATGTCAGTTGGCGATTACATTTTGTCATGATTTTCGTTCTAAACGAGAAAAGCTTTTATACACTTGTCAAAGAAAGTTCCAAGAGATATTCAAGTGTGGACACGATCTCCAATGCTTTCCAACGCTTTTAGTCCTTTCAATCTCTTGAGCGCAGAAATGCATATGCGAATTACTTTCGATAATCTCGAATGTAAGGATACCTCGTACAACTTTTCTTTTATCATTGTCGTCGTCATCACACCATCGTGTGCTCCTTTTTCCTTTTTTCTTTATCTTTTCTTCTCTCGTTGCTCATCTCGTCGCATCATGCGCGAGAGGAACGAGATTCCGAGAAATTTTTTTTCTTCCACCCGAGATTCCTCGACGGCGATTTAATGGAATTAAAAAGTTTCCGCGATGCACATCGCTGCGCCCTTTACTCCCACGCGGCGTGGGGGACTCGGCGTAAAAATAGCTTACGCGCGAAAAAGAAAAGCCCCGATCGCTGATCAACGATCTGGGAAATTAATTATCGTGCACGAAGAAACCTCGCGGAGATTATTAGTCACGGCTCGGCCGTAGTTATCGCCGTCGTAGCTCTAAAGAGTCTTTTGCGTGCGCTTGCCGCGCGTCGAGTCTCCGCTTATAGATACGCTAATCTTATCTCTCACCAAGATAGTGCACCGTGCCCACGATATAATTACCGATGATGGTTTTTTTTTTTCTATATAGTTTTGTCTTTTTATAGTAAAAAAAAAAAGACAAATTGCTTTCGACAGTTATCGTTTCTTGAATTAATTAGATTAAATTATCATATATGACGTATCATATTATTGACGAATCTTAAATTGTAATTTTTTTTAATTGCAAATTAACATATACGTACAATTAATGTATCATGTTTTAATTTTTTTCGTAGTAGGAATCTCACAGGATAATAAATATTATCTGCTATATCACTGTATGATAATAATCAAGAGTTGATATAACACTGTAATATATAACGCGCGGAATAACGATTGGTGGTTCATTAAGCAATGTTTTTATATGGCGAGAAGACATCCGTGTGAAGCATAGAAATCCATTGTAGCGGAAGTCACGCGTTCGAGCGACACGTGCACGCGTGACTGTCCATTTCGTATTTTCAATATTTCCAACCACCTTCGTTCTCCTCTACATCCGCGATACTCGTGACAGACAATCGGTCCACTCTCCAACTATAATATTTGGATACAGAAATATGAATATCCTGAGAGAGAGAGAGAGAGAGACAGAGAGAGAGAGAGAGAGAGAGAGAGAGAGAAAGTTGCGTATTTTTAGCTAAAATGCAAGCGTTCTTTATCCTGGATTTCTCGAGTCTTTATGCAACATTCTCGAGACTGAACACTTACTTTTAGTATTCGGACACTTTGAATGGACGCCTAATTTGAGATTTTATCTCTTGTAATTTTTGCAATTTTTTTCTAACATTTGGTGTGTCATTCGCTTTGCATTTTTACGATCAGATTCGCACTTCGCCATGAGTTGCAATACCACGTGTTTCATGTATATGCATATCATAGAGAAAAACAAAAGTAATGATAATACCGTGAAAATGAAAGAAAAAAAAAAGAATAAAGGAAAATACAGTCAGAATGTTTCTTAAATGTTGATGAGATGCATAAGTAAGCGTAAAAAGTTATAATTATGAAATTATACGGAAAGAATGGTTTTGCTGAAGTATTTGAAAATCCAACTAGATGCAGATTTGAAGATAATTTTGTTTGGATTAAAATAATTACGTAAAAGATTCTCAAGCTAGTTGCTAGAATATCAACATTTTTTGCAGCATTGCTCATTATGCTTGAGATTCTTACATAATTATTTTAATCAACAAAATTATTTGCAAATCTGCATCTATAGCTAAATTTTTAGATTCTTTAAATCATTCTTTCCGTGTAGATATTTATAATTTCTTTTGAATTAAGAATAACGATAATCGTTAATTTTTTCTGAATTTTTTTATTACTTCTTTTTTGTACTGAGAGAAATGATTTTGTTATAGGAATAAATCAAGGGAAAGCAAGTGATTTTTGTTTAAAAAACGATTGATTTTTTACAATTGCAAATTAATTCGTCAATGTAACAAATAATCAATAGTATCGTCAGCAAATAAGAAGCTCATATATATATATATATTTTTTTTTTACTTTAATAATAATACTCTATGCAGTATTTTAATAATAATAATCTATTTTAATAATAATAATCTATTGATACTAGATTTTTATATATATTACATATATATTACATATATATTACATGTATATATATATATAAAAGTCATAGATAGTTGCAAGATCTCAAATCGTAAGAAATTGACCAATTCTAGTCTATTCTCTCTATATTTGACTGTGCTTAATCGGTTTCCTACGACTTAAAACTCTACTGATCATCTACGTAAATGCCTAAAGTCTACCCAAAAGATAGATTAGATTCTATATAGTTTGTTTCTGTTACTAATAATTGATTGGTATAACAGACTAACAGCAATCACAACAACAAAATTTGTTGTCACGTATTTATCGGTTAAAGGTACTGGTAGCTTGTTAAATTAACAAAATCCTTTCTCTCAGTGTGACTACTCTCACCGCTACTTAGCACTAGAAAAATTACGTCGTTAGAGTAGATGCAGTTGATCCGAGACGCCCTGTATATCAGTACGAGTGGGTGCGCGCGTGTCTCCTTGTCCCCACCATTGCGAGCGATCCTCTGGACCCGGTGGGGCACTTTCTTTCTATCTCGCGGCCCTCAACAGCAAAGCCCGAGGCCAAGATCGCAGGGCCGTAGGCCCCTGGCCTCGGTACATCGCCAGGGCTACGAATAGCCGTGTGCGACGTTGCCGTATCCTCATTTGAGCGACAGAATATCCAGTTTTGTATAAATTATTAATCATGAGCCAAAAGACCAAAAAGAAAAAAAACAATGTCGACAAAATTGCAGATATAAAAAAATCGCAAACAAACAATTTGTTTGTCGACTGTTATGATGCAGAAATAATTGTTTTTGCTTACAGTTAGATCGATATTCATAGAGAGAGAGAGAGAGAGAGAGAGAGAGAGAGAGAGAGAGAGAGATTTTATATTTTATTTTCTCGAAAGGAGGATGTTAAAGGCGATTTTTGTCCATAAAGGTGTAAATAAAAGAATTATTAATTTTATTAATAATAATTTTATTATATTCAGGAAGTCAAAATTGACAAAAAATGCTATTCCTTTATTTACATTTTTATGAGCAAAAATCGGCCTCTTTTTAACATCCTTCTTTCTATTCAATACATTTAGATAGAATTTTAAGATTACTCATGAGACTAGACACTCACTAGATTTCAGAATATAGGAACTAAATTTAGGAATAAAAGATTTGATAAGATTAACTATAGGAATATTGTCTTTAGTATCAAAATTTGTAACTTATAAACATAATTAAAAAATATTTTTAATTTCGGATGTGAATTGTAAGAAATATCAGCAATTGTTAGTTTTTCGTAAAACTTTCATTGTACTACAAATTAATTATTTTTTGGCAGAGTATCAGAGAAATATAACGATTAAACGCGAAATTCATTGTGATTAATCTCTGATAGAAATATTTTTTAGCACTTCAATTACTGTCTAGTATTACTGTATTCTCATTAGTTGTAATAACAGAAATAGACAAGAACTTGATAGAGTTTTATTTAACAGCTGAAGCAGTTTTCCTGGTAAAAATATGTGCAATTTACATAGACATCTGCAGTTATTGTCTAATATCAATAGAATATTATTATTAAAATACTGCATAATTCATTTATTGTTCTGTTTTTGTTCAATAAATCGATTCAAAATAAAAGCGAAGCGTTACATTTAGATTAGGATTTTAAGTAGACATAGATTCGATTGTACCAACGTTACTTTGATTTTAAGGCTTAAAGTCAAACTCTCTGTCTCTATCTCTTTAAAACGAGATAAATAGAGTTTTAAGTTTCGCTTAAAGTCAAAGTGACATTGATGCAACTGGGCCTTAGTAATTTACTTTTCAGTTAGATAGAGTTAATATAACTATCCGGCAGTTGTTAAAAAAATTCATGAAATTTCTATCAGGGGGTGATCACGTCGCGATATTCTATCATGGATATTCGCGCTCGTTAGTTCGTAATGGAAAATGTTGCCATAAATCCTTGACCAACTATATTGCTATCGAATATCGTGTGCTCGTCAAGATCCATCGTTTCCTGTATACATTCGTTACAAATGGAACCTTGCGCGCCTCGTTTCAAAGAATAGGAAGCATCAAAGAGCTGTCAAAAATCCGGATGGATAGTCGGATTAGGCTAATCGGATTAGGTCACTTGGATCTATCGCGCTCGAGTATACTTTTTGCAGATCTAAACGTTTCTCATAAACATCTATTACAAAAACAGAAACTAATGATCATTAACATTAATTCGAATGATGTTTTTAATATTTTTTATTTTTGCAATTTGTGAATTTGTGATTTTTTATTTTTGCAAATTTTGAATTACTCGTATTAACCTTGAATTGCATAAACTATCGAAAGTCACGCGTCAAGTTTACGCCACAGACGCGAAGAGAAGTTTCGGAATATTGCTTTCCCGGAAGGAGGAGCAGGTCGTTGGACTGAAATATCACGCGCGCGTCCCAGGAATTCCAGCGAGGAATTCGTTTATTTCTTTTTAAATATCGTTGAGCCCGTTCTAACGCTGATGTTTGATTAAACGAGAATCATCTTTCCTCATCTCGTCCGTGTTTTGCATCATACAAAAATGTTTACCGCTCGCGCGAATGTGTCATTCACTGTCGATTTTTACGATAAATGGGGACGGGTCAATTAAATTTTTATACTGCCAATACAAAATGCAAATACAAAATATTTTAGCCAACATTTATTCGTTAATATTTATTTTAAATTGTTTATTCGTTCGAGAGAAAATACCTGGGAGAGTAATAAATATTTTCTCGTTCTCCATGTGGGCGCGCTTTTTCTCGGAAACGAACATAATGGTCCGTAGAAATCGGTCCTCGTCAGCGACCTCCATCACTTCCGAAACCTGTCAAAACTGCATCGCTCACTACCTGCGTGAGCACGGTATCTCGAAGAATGCGCTTACATTCAAGAGACGTATTGTTGAAGGAAAGCAATCGACAAGGCGTCGAAGCGCATCGGGTCTGGCCGCTAGTGGTATACTACCTTAATACGATACAAGGATTCCAGACGGTATTTTGCTTGAGCCTGAATAGCCTATAGATTGCGTACACAGGTAGAGAGATTTTTGTTAGTTTAATTATCATCAATGCCTGAAATATTTTATTACAAAATGTTCCTGCTTTAAAATGAATCATAATCAACCTTTTCAATTTTCATATTAACGAAAAATGTACGTGAAAATTATACGTGCTGCAAATTAATAACGTGCTGCAAAATCACAATACTTTCTAAGAAGAATGAAAATTAGGTATAAAAAGATATGTATGAGTTTACAGATTTTTCTTGCTATCATTAGAGCTTAAATAAATTTGAAAAAAAAGAAACACGTTATGATAGAATATTGTTTGAAAAAGTTTAATGTGTTTCGACAAATCTCGTAGTTACTTCTCGGTTGGTGCTTATTAAAAAATTACGGGGGCGATTAAACTAGTCTCGAATGGGATTTTCGAGGTTTCTCGGAGAGCAAAATCGAGTTCGCGATGAATCCGCGAATGTTAAGAGGAAAATCTTAGCCTCAACATGCTTCTCTGTAGTTCTTTGATCGGTCGAGTGTCCAAAGAGATCTCGGCCGATTAAAAACTCATCGCTAGGCAATAACGGCCTCTCTCTCTCTCTCTCTCTCTTGCGCGCGCGCGCGCGCGTCTGGCGTATGGTTATCGCAGACTCTCGCTTTCTTCTCGAGGCGTGCCCGGTTTTATCTCGACTTTATCTCGCCCCATTACCGTCGTAAGAACCTCGACTGTGAACGAGAACTGACTCGTTTTCTCGTGTCTCTGTCCGCGACAAGTATGCTCTAAGTCTTCGCAATGATCGAGCTACTTATTATCTCGATCAAGATAAGGACTCATTCAAAATATTAAAGGTACCCTTCATTAATCTTTTTGACTCCATTAGATAAGAAAAATAAATCGATCATCATTAAACAAAGTTTCGTTAACGCATTCAAAAACCATGGATCATGGCTACCAAGTATAAATTAACGTGAATGATCACGTAGCAATCATTGGGTTACTTTATAAGCTTGAGCGCGTAGAAGAAAAATCGCACGAATGCATTCATATTGTAAAATATTTTTATTATCAAGATACGAGAGCAGCAGTGAACATAGCAAAGGCAATACAGCACTATTCGACAATTTTGATGAAGAGCATGGTGTTTCCAGGCTATGCCAAGCAGGGCCGTGTAGCAGCCTTGGCCAAAGGCGCGCTGGTACCAGCACCCATTGTCCGCGCCGTCTCTTGTTACGAGACGAGACGAGTTGGCGAGCGAGCAAGAGAAGAAAGTTTGTGTGTGTGTGTGTGTGTGTGAGTGTATGCGCGCGCGCGCGTGTGTGGTGTGTGTGTGTGTGTGTGTGTTATGTGTGTGTGTGTGTGTGTGTGTGTTGTGTGTGTGAGAGAGAGAGAAGAATTAGGGAGAAGGAAAGAAGGGAGGAGAGACGAAGAGCCAGCGGTTGAGCAGCCAGCCAGGCGGCGGTCAAACAGGCAGACTCGATCTTCTCTTTCCTTCTGTCACGTCTTTTCTCCTTCCTCTTCTTTTCGTCTTTCTCCTCTTGTTCCTTTCCTTCGCGCACGGGTCCTACCATGCCACAGACCGCGCCGCATCGAGTCAAAACTACCTACGTGTGCCTGACCGAAGCCTCTGGCAGTAGGTCTCGCCTCGGGGCCTCTTTTCTTCTCCTCACTAAGATTTTGTTTCCTCTCACCTCCTCTTCCATATCTTGGCGCGAGCGAGGACCGTCTCTCTCATCGGGACCCGACTTGACCTCTGGTCAACTCGCCCTCCGAATGTTTCGTTTACATCGTATACCACAATATCGCATGCACAATAACAAAATTTTGTACTTGCTATCAGAAGTTTAATTTTTCTCTTATTTTGACTGTTTATTACAATACTGTCTTAACAATAGATAATGCACAGTTAAAAACATACATATAAAAGTATAATAATAACACAGATTTTTAAAATAAATCTGTAGATATTAGATATTAAATATTAGATATTAGATATTAGTAAGATATACGATAAATTTGAAATTTGTTTTCTTTTGATGAAATATAAAAGTAACATTATCATAATCGTATAGGTATATGTTTTCACATTGAAGAATAAATTCCGTATTATAAATTCCGTATTTAAGTTGAACTCTATTAATTGTGTACGATCGCCTAGATATTGTATAGTAATTGATATTTGAGATAATCTTTATGAACTCGTTTGCCAAGAGATCTCATCGACTTCGGAATTCAGATTGCACATGGACTTCCACGAGCTTTTTGATTGCTTTGATTCCTGCACGTGGTCTTTCTGAGCACGCCTGAGTTCTAACCAACAACTACGTAGTCTTCGACTACGTGACAGTGGGGTTTGGCCTCGGGGCCCGTCAGGAATCTCTGAGGCCCATTACGAGGGTGCGTCTACTTGGTGACCTTTATGAGACGAAATATTATGTTTTGTTCTCTCTCTCTTTCTTTTTCCCTTTGTCTCTCTTTTTTTTGTCCTTTCCTCTCTTTTTCTAATTTATTATGCGTATTTTCGAGTATGTAATCAAGAATATCAGAAGAGATGAAAATAATTAACGAAAAAAATCAGATATTAAATTCGTATATTTCATCAATTATATGTATCTTCAAATTATACATCATAAATGCTTAAATATTATAATAGAATATGTATTGTAATTTAAAAAACAAAGCAAAATTAAAATTTGTAATAATTAAATTATACTTCGTACATATTTTCCATCTTTGTCAAGAATAATTTCTATTGTTTTGCATCGTGTCTTCTAGTAGTACAATTCTTTGTTAATATCGATAATACAAAATTTAATAAATCTTGTAAAAAGTTATTGATGTCAAGAAACGTGCTGTAACAATAGATGCAACACTTATTTTACAAAATCGCTGGGAGTCTAAATTTCTCAGTATTTTTATTGGTCCCTAGTTTCTGAGCTCCCGCATCGAGGGTCAAATACATGGCCAACATATATTTTTTGCTATTTCGGTTATATTTTATGGAAAAATACTTCATACGTTAAAAATTTTTAATAATCGCATTTCTTAAAAAGCGATAAAATTTTAATTTTACATCTTTTAGTTCTGTTTATTATTATTAGCTCTAATAGTAATTATTAAAATATTAACTTTTACAGTAGTCTTTAACATATACATTAATTTATCGAAAAACTGCCTCAATACATAATAAACAATACACATGTAAATTTATTAATAAAATTCATGAAATTTATTAGATTTTTTTTCCTAATAAGATATTCTATATTACAGTAAAAAAAATGACATATTTTCTAGGCAGTAACACCTTTTCTTTTTTTTAATTTTGAATTAGACAACATTTTAAATAAAATATACTATATGAATATGCAATTTCTGTAACTTTTCCTTATACTTTCGATTATAATGTATTTTTTAAAATTAGGTATATCAGGAGTTTTCGAACTTTGGATACTTGTAACTTTATAGTGTAAATTTAATCAAAGTTTATGACGCTTTTCTATATTAGCAAATAACCTACAATTGTTTTTCTACAAAAATATATTTTTTAAAATCGATTTTCTTTCATTATCTCAAAAATTTAGTACCATTTTTTTATCAACACAACATGATATCTAAAAAAAATTCCTTTAAAATCACACGAATGGAAGAAGATATGTATATACACAGAAAGAATGTACTAAATTTTAATATATTTTTGTTTTAATAATACTATTGTAGTTGAATCTTTGCATGTAAACATACATTTATTTGGTGCAAGAACTATTAATTTATTATTAATTGGATATTATATTTTTTTTATTTCAAATATTTATTTTGTTAAAATATTTATTTTCCATAATTAATTGTTATATTAGCACTAATCAAACAATTTATTAAAATTACATGTACATTTTTCTCTCGGTGCATTTAGATTAAAAAAAGTTTCAAGATACAAAATTCACATTTTGTTGTGAATTATTTTTACAATAGAATTTAAGTAGCTCACAAAGAAGTCAAGTTTAATACGTCTATTCTGGACAGTGAAAGAATTTATTAGAAGTGCACAATCGTGACTAAAACATGAATTCTTATTACACAAAATTTTCAAGAACATGCGAAGATATATTTCAAATTACTTTTTCCTTTAATAAGATTTATTATAATTATCTCTTGTTGTATTTCTTACACAAAATATGATGCTTTTCATGCCATTACAGACTTTCCCGTTCAATAAAAATTAAATTTCTTATTGACCCGTAGTTTTTCTTCTTTATTATCTAACTGAAAGAGAGAGAGAGAGAGAGAGAGAGAGAGAGAGAGAGAGAGAGAGAGAGAAGATAAGACCCCCTGCCGATCAAAAAAAACCACAAAACGTGTTTGAAAGACATAGGCAAGAATTTTAACTGACGCAAAGCAATGTAGTCTGGTTCTTAAGAATCGCCAGGAATGGATTTATCTGTGAAATCTTCTTTTTTCATCGTCATGGATGGATATATGTGGTTACAGTAATCTTAAAATTCTTTCTCTTTTTCTTTCACAATAAATTTGTTCACTTCTTTCGAGATATGAAATATAGCTTTTATTTATAAATCTGCACACACACACACACACACACACACACACACACACACACACACACACACACACACACACAACATAAATAAAAAAATATTGACATAAACATGAAATTAATTTTTAGTAATTGTTTGTAAAATTTTAATTTAAAATTCGACCGAATTTGTCGGTGACTAAAAATATTGTAATTGTATGATTTCTTACCGAGCGCGATGCTATTATATAATGACAGACTCGCATTATTGGCGCCATTAATTTGGGTTAATTGTCAGGTTGCACGGTATGTTTTTAATTTGATTTAATCAGCTACATTAATTAATTGAGAAAGACTACGTTTGCATCGTATCATATGACACGATCTTCGCACGATTTCAATCGAATATCTGTGTTTCCCGAGGTGTTTCCTTTCGAGATTGTCTTTATTAT
>Ga0157364_1002652_pt1 | contig 16846 bp, 7 predicted proteins | sample AttsexASBM2_FD_111476 | JGI IMG/M metagenome (GOLD analysis project Ga0157364, IMG submission 111476) | Fungus gardens microbial communities from leaf cutter ant in Ribeirão Preto, State of São Paulo, Brazil - Atta sexdens ASBM2 | ecosystem: Host-associated > Fungi > Mycelium > Unclassified ... | reverse complement strand
TCAGAAAAAGAAAAAGAAATTGCGATTCACAAGTTATTGCGTTTAATTGATAAATCAGACTATAAAATCTCCTTAAATTCTTATAATTTCTGATTAGAACCTCTTGATCGCTTTGAAGATATTTATTTAATTCTCTCACAAAGAAATTTTCAAGTAAATCGTCAAATCTACAGATTTTTTTTTATAATAAAAAGTTTTATCATTTATAAGCTCAACAAATTTCTTTTACAAAAACATCCTTTGCAATTGCAAAATTCTTGCAAATTTTTTGTTTGATTCTGCTAGAACATAATTGTTCACAACTACTATTGTAAAGTACAAATTAAAGTAAAGTACAATTTAATGCCATAATCCAAATTTTTTTTAATGGATTTTTGTAAGAAGCCCTTCAAATATACATAATTATACACAAATATCAGATTAAAGGAATATATAAATTGTAGTGCTTCTACATTGCAAACACTTAATAAAAAACTCTACATGAATCAAATCCCATGCGGCCCAAAGAATAGAGCTACTCGTAAGAAATGGTAAAGAAGATTTCAATTTCACAAATTTTTTCCGTTTTCGGTATAAATTCCATCTCAAAGACACATATTAATGTGTATACTTTCTGGAAAAGAATTTTTAAATCTGTAAAAAAATATAATGGTGAAACCAATATGCGTGTGAACATGTGGTGTTCCAATAATGAAAGTGTATATTTTTATGACCGTACATACTGATTTTATTATTTTTATTGCTGTTATAATTTACAAATTATGAAATTTTATAAAATATTAATATAATTAATTTAGAAAACTAAATCGAATTTTTTAAAAAATAAAATTGCATTTTGCTAAAAAAATCTACAACTGACATGCAGGGTCTCTTAGGTATCTGTTAAAATTCATAAATATAATATTTGTTCATAATCATTATATCATAAAGGTTAGGCTTATAATGATATATTTCTTTTTTTGGTTATCGAAGAGAGCGATTTGTGTAAATCTGATATTATTTGCGATTTACATTTAGAAAAATTTTCCCTTATTAGTGACGTTTATCAAAATAAGAAAATCTAAACTTTTCTTGACTGTTCAAATCGCATATCTGTGTATCGTACTCCAAATATTTCAGAATGGTTTACAAATCTGGCCAAATTGCCATAGTCAATTCTCATATAATAGATAATATCCTATCCTCTTTTTTTTCATCCTTGGGGATGCTTCAGCAATCAGAATCGCACTTAAAAGACAAACGCGATTGTTCGCTTTTATGAATAACCGTTCAATTGCGCAAAACAAAAAAGGTCTGTTTTTTTGGCTGAACTTTTGCAATTCATCTTTTTCCTCTTCTTTCCTCCTGGAGAGAAAAGGAAGAAAGATGAACTGATGCAAAAGTTCAGCAAAAAAAAGAGCAGACCTAAAGGCTCTCACTCATTTTATGTCGCAGTTTACGCGCGTTGATGAAAGAGAAAAAAAATCAGCATGGATTGTGCTGACTGATAACAGTTGATACAGTTTGATACAATCACTTGTTTAACACTGTTCAGCAGCAGAGAAAAATTCAAACTGTATCGAGTACTTTTGATTTACGATGAGAATGATCGAAATCCGCTCGCTTTCCAGTCCGACACTTGCGCGGCAAAATTATTGTAATAATTTTCACACTGTAGTGATACAGCGTTGTAAATAACAATAAATGATGATGGTGTGGCCATGGGTATGTATAACAATGTTCTCTTCCTTTTTAACAAAGGATTGTTTGTTTTTTTAATGTGCCGCTTGCTCGCATGCCTTCGCACACGTTTTTATCTTCTGTTACTTTAATTAAAATGTGGATCATTAGATCGTTAAAGATACCTCGTTGGATTTTGTCTTAAGATTTATGGATTTTTTGTGCTAGACTTGAGAGTATTAAAAATGTAATATTTATTTTATTTGATTATAAATTCAATTATTTTTATGGAACACTAATTTCTCAAAATACTATGTTCGAATATTAAAGTAAACATATTAAGACTCCTGAGTACTCAGCTAAAGAATTCTGCGTTGACGATGGCGACACAGAATTAGACGGCGGCCTAGTGAAACCAGTAGCCACACACATAAGCACGAACCCGTGCTCTTGGCGAGCCGAAAGCGATACATATACATAGGCTCGTGTTTGTGTGTGTGTGTGTGTTACAGCGCCTCGCCACTATAAATGGCTGATTTATAAGCTTGGAAAAGTAATGTTTTGACGAAATTTGTGCTGCATGCCATTTCGATATTATTTCCTTGTGAAAATGTGACTTGTCTCATACTTATGAAAGTCTTAAAAATGGGCAGAAACTACATTTATCTTAGAATTTTATACATAAAAGTATATATTTCACTCATTTCAACAGCTGTTAAACTGTGTGCTTCTGCCAGAGTAGCCCACTTTTCGCAGCGATGCGAATAATACGAATGATTACGTTAATTTGATCAACTTCTAATTGATTAGAAAAGAACTGGGAATCAGACAAGTCTGCTAGCAACGTCGATTCTAATATAATTTGATTATCTTTTTCTAAGAAATCCTTGCCTTTTACGATTTATTGACTACAAGGGAGAAAAGGACAGTTTTCATCCATTTTTACAAGTGATTTTTAAGGCGATCTCGTTATTTAGATTTCCAAATTGTTTTTATTTACAAATGGCATGTATTATAGCATAAATTAATGTGTCACTTCTCGCCTATGTCATGTTCTAACATGGCCGCGACGATTACTCAGGAGCCTAAAAAAAAAGTTAGGATTAATTGAGATTTTTTTAAGATACAAAATGTGTGTAAAAAATTTTTAACCCTTCACTTTGCTAAATTTTTGATAAATTATATCTGTGGAATTCATTGATCAATATTTTATAAAATAAGGAAAATTTGAAGTTATCAAGATTTACGAGCGCGCGCACACATATATATACATATACATATACATATATATATATATATATATATATAAAATATTCGAAGATATTAATATCGAAAAGTTTTCCGAATTGTAACAAGAACCAACGAAATTTCTTTAATGATCTAAGCTTGGCTTATGTCATGCTTTACTCAAAAATAAATTCTTATTTCTCGTTTCGCAGCGATGCGAATAATATGAATGATTATGTTAACTTGATCAACTTCTAATTGATTAGAAAAGAATTGGGAATCAGACAAGTCTGCTAGCAACGTCGATTCTAATATAATTCGATTGATTATCTTTTTCCAAGAAATCCTTGCAGCTGCTGAATAAAATAATCTTGGCTTATGAATTTCTTTCAGATTGTTTGATAAATAAGAATTTTTTACCTGTTTTAATATTTTCACTCTTATTTAAAATTTTTTTATAGATTGATTGATTTGTTAAAATCAAGAAGTCTTTAAGACATTTTTATAAATTAATATTTTTACTATTTTTGTATATAAATATGAAATTATATTTATATTTTAATTTATTTTATGTTTTAAATATATATACAAATTTTTGTTTTAATCTATTTCGATAACATTTATTTATTATATTTTTTATTTATTATTATATTTTGTTATATTATATAATCGTAGGATTTAATAATTTTAGTAATTATACATATAACACAGAAAATGATTTTTTTTTTAACACCAAAAGAGACTAGTTATTTCTCATAGTTTTTTGGAATTCAAATCTGATTGAATTATTCTATCACATTACAATTTTCAGAAATTTGTGATTAAAATTGCAAAAAAGGATTATTTTTACGTATTTTGTCATATTATAATTATAAAATGCGACTTGCTGAGGAAGTACTCTTTTATTTAAAATTAAGTATATTAGGACTTTCAGCCTCAAAAAAAGTTTTTTGTGTTCGTCATGATTAATAAGTAATGTATTGTTAATATAAAATCTATTACGGAAAAGTTGTGAATTAGATCATTCATAATTTACCAAACAGTTTCCAATTTTTTTAAATTTAAACTTAATTTTTTTTTAAATCACTGAAAACAAATCTGTTGTCATAACTGACAAATTTAAACTAACAAATTCTATATGGCGGATGTCAAAATTTATATATAAATGTTTTTTATGATATCGAGCATGAGTCCAATGTTATAATTGACAAATTCAAAATAGTGAATTCAATGGCGAAAGGGTACATTCTAAAACATTCTTTCCTCTCCGAGGAAAATTTTACTCAAAATATATAGTACTCGTAACTTATACTATAGCATATACATATATAGTATATACATATATATTGGGTTGTCCGGAAAGTTCGATTAACTTATATAATTTAATAAATGTATACTAAAATTTAAATTTTCTGCGTTTCAATTTTCCTTCAACATCGGCACGAATTTTCCGGTCAATCCAATAGAATAAAATCTTCTTTGATGAGAACGTTTTGTAAAATATAAAATATAATCTAAGAAATGGATATTGTTGCAAAACATAGTACTCACTAAATATTTCAGTCTACCTAAATAACTTCTGAATAGTTCGAGATATAAAATTGAAATTTATAGGGATACAATGGAATCATCCACCTTAATATTCTCGAGGAAGGAAGTGTCGGAAAATCTTAAATGACTAAAAACATTGGTACTTAATTTTGATTATAAGAACATTTCTTCAACACATCGTATGTCGTAATTATAATATGACGTACGTGATATGAAGTATGTGAAAATAGTTTCTTTTTTGCAAAATTCTTTAAAAATTTTTTAATTGCAAAATTCTCAAAATTGTGACGGGATAGAACAATTCTACAACCAGATACGGATTCAATGTCAAAAAAAAACTGGGAAATGACTACTCTTGTGTGTTTTTTTTTTAAACTGTATAATTATGCTGTCTATAAATATATATAACAGTTATTTATATATATTTATATATATATATATATATATATATATATATATATATGTGTGTATAAATATATTTTCTTTCTTTGTTGCATTAATATTAAATTATATGAGCATTTGGTCGTGATTTGACTTGCCAACTATCAGCGAGTATTTAATTTCCATTATTATCAATTTTGTTATTGTATTCATTTATGTATTGGCAGTTTCTATAATCCAACAACTTGACGAACTTGAGGTATCTTGACATAACGAATTATCTTGATTTTGTACTGCTTATGAAACTGCATTTTGGTTTCATCTTTAAATGTGATTTTAAGATTTAAGATATAATGTTAAAAAGAATTTTACAATTATACGAGTATATATATATATATATATATATATATAAGAAGATATGTATAAAGATATCGAGAGAAATAATATTAATAAAAAAGATATTAATAAAATCTATAAATCTGCGCAAAGATATTACAATAAAATTTGTAAATTTAAAATCTTCTAAAATTTATTAATCTTTATATAGTACTAGCTGTTATTATTATTGTGTAAATAATTGTTATAGTTTCTATGACAAAATATGTCAGAATATTGAGATCAATTTAAGATGTCTTACGAGCATTGATACAATTAAATTACATATTAATTATTCAAAACTGAAAATAAATTCGACAAACAATGAGATGACTTTGAGAGGTTGAATATGTATTTAAATTCATACAGAATTATTATTTAGCATTAAAGATCCAGCTTAACCATTTAGAATTTTCATTTCCGATTTGTGTAGTTACATTGCGGTCTTGTAAGATATTTTATATTGTTCCGTTGCAAAATTATAAAGCAATTTCTCAATTATTAAAAACTGACTTATTTGATAATCGTCAGAAAATCAGAAATTCAATTATGACAATGGTTAATTCTACATCATCATCTTTCCATTTGTTTCATTACAATCTCATAGCATTATACGTATCAGAGATATTGAGAGATATCACATCATCACTTTTACTCGTGATTTCCGCTTTTACGATTGTCGCATGATTAAGAGATATCTCAAGTTCGTCCAAGACAATGAAGAAGGTAACAAAAAAAATCGAAGAGAAATCCCGCGTAAACGAGAGACAGAGTGGTGAGCTGGAGCATTGTGGTCGTGTCTAGTGTGGCTAATGTGGTTGTGTCTTGTCTGTTGTGTCGTCAGCAAGAGCACGCGGGCTTGAACCCTACCGAGTCCATGACACGCGCGTTGATTAGCGATGATAGTATCGCCCGCCAGTCCGCCCTTGGCCCTGTTCAACTGGGGTACGTACTCCCATTACTAGTTACTCCTTCCATCTTCGTCGTGCTAGATCCCAGGAATCCGAAGAGTTGAATGAATCAATTCCGGAAATCGCGGAATTGATAACCGAGTTTCCAAATAAAATAACACATGATGATCCAGAAATTCGAGGAAGCAGACATTTGAGCATCTCTGAATCATGCACAAGGGGGAGGGTGCAAAAACACAAGATCAAATCCATTTTTACATTCCTTCTTTTCATCAGTATATTTTACTATTTATGGAATTATAATTAAATCATTTATTTTTAATTCGCTTTCGTATATGATTAGCTACACTTTGGCAGATGTGTTTTTTAAATAAAAGTATAACTTTCCTTGAATTTTAATTATAGTTAAAAAAATGTCAGCCTTTTTTTGCAATTTTGGTTGTAATACCATTGATTCAATTATAATTCTTTAAAATCAAATGGTAAGCTCATAGTTCATTTATTTTTGAAGAGATTTTAAAAAAGAATAAATATCGATATACAAGGTGTGTCCTAAATATGCTAAAAGATTTTAAGGGGTGATTCCTCACACACATTCAATGATTTGCACAAGAAAACTTATCCGCAGAAAGTACGTACTAATGGAAGGTCTGCATTTTTAACACATGCTTTAATTTATTAAATCAGCCCTTTTTGAGGCCACATTTTCAAAACATTGAAGCAACGATCTTCTATCAAAATTATTCGATCTACTATAATCATTATCTAATATTACTTTTTAGTTCCTTCGATATTAATTAGAAAATTCTCTTCTTAAGTAAGTCGTTCAAAATAATGATTCATCTATAGGTCTTACAAAATCTTTGTCTTACAAAATCTTTGTCTTACAAAATCAAAATAATAAAATAATAATGTACACGCCGTGTGCGCCACTTCTATCCATGCGTAATGTGAAGCTCATTCGTTAGCTTAAAATTGCTCTCATTTAAAAAGTTTGAATAATTTTGCCAAAGGAAAAAGTTGCTTCTTTTGGTATAATAATGCTGTGCAATCCATGTCCGCGAATTCTGGAACACCCTGAATATAAAGATAATGCATTAAAATAACATTTGTTTTTATTATATATAATATACATATATCAAAATAACAAATATATATAGAAGAATATATTAAAAAAATTTTTTATTTAATAATAAAATTTAGTATGATAAATTGCAAAACAGGAGTACACGACCAACAAAACTGAATATTTATGAAAAATGTCCCTACATAAAAATTTTTATGAGGGGCTATAATCACCTTTGGTATAGGCGAGTGCCACACCATGGATGATTATAGCTTCTTTTATTGTTAATATCGAAAGAGTTAAATTGATATTTTGATCATTTTCAAATCTACCCTCCTCTTTAACGCAGATATAACATAGACGTTATGTTTGAAGCTTGGCATTTTCATCTCCGAAATTCCTCATTTCTCGAGGAATTTCGAAATCCAGATTTTTAGATTATTTGGATGCTTGAACTAAAACGACAAAATTGTCCTCTGCAAATTCGAATTTATGCGACATTCGATCCCTGGAGATTTGGATTCTTGGAGTTTTTAACGCTTTGGATACTTGGTATCTTATTACTTCGACTTATTTTAGATCCTTAGAAATCTAGATCTTTGAAACTATGTTTTCAATATTTTGGATCCTTAGAGGTTTGAGATTCGTGAAAATTTGAAACATTGAGTTAAAATCCTAGATTTGCATTTTTATCGCATGTTTAATGCTAAATATAAACTTTTTATTATACGAATATTACGAATATTATATATGCAGTGTTATATGTGAGAAATGAATAATTATAACAAAAAATCAAAGAATTCCAATATTCGAACCTTCAAGGATATAAAGATTTAGAAAAATACATTGAATAGTATTAAAAGAATATAAGGGCTTGAAGTAAAATTTTACCCATACGTACATATAGTAAGAGATTTATTAGGTTGTGTATATAATCTTAATTTTTTCTTAATCTGAGATAATTGCTGGAAAATTTATATATACAGAATGAGTTATTTAATGTTATTTGAAAATAATTGAAAAAATATGCAAAAAATTTCAAGCAAAACGTATGTTATACACGTTGTACAGTCTGCAGAGAGACAAATAATATTAATTATAATCATCAATATCATAAATAAAATATACATAAAATCAGTTTTTGAAAAAAATAGATTTTTCAAGATCATGAAAATTATCGCCATTTTTTATGTAGAATTATATTTTTTACATAATACGATTCTTTTAGTTATTCTTAATATAAAAATTTTTAAGTAGATTCGTTAAAAAATCACAAATAGTTTACAAATAGTTTACATCTGTACTTATATTTTATTCTTTATTTTAACATAAATATACAATATTTTGAAAATTATTAATTTTTTGATAATCAATACTCTTATTCCCAGAGTAATAAGAATAAATAAATCAATTGGTATAAAAAGAAAATAGATAGTTATTTTTCAAAAGACACAATTGTATACTACAATTAAGTACATTTTGTTTTTAAACAATTATGTATTTTTTCTTTCCAGACTATACAACTTTTTTTGAAAAATTTTCATTTTATGCATATTTTTTTTTTAGTTATTTTCAAACGATATGTTAAATAATTAATTTTTGTTTATATAGTGAAAATAAAAGAAATTAGAATGCTAAAGAAATTCTCTCTTTCTTCGTATATAACAACCTGATAAAAATATATTTACAAGCAAATCCCATGGCACAATTATCCGATCTATATACTGGATTTATTCCTGTAACACACGTTGTATGCTGTTTTGGAGTTTGTCGTTCAAAGAGTGTTTCAAGGATTCCTAGGATAATTGACAGAAGTGCTCTGAGGTATGTAGAAAGAAAGAAAGATAAAGAGAGAGAGAGAGAGAGAGAGAGAGAGAGAGAGAGAGAAGAACCATGGCTACAGAAATCATCATTTCCCAAATTGGCTAGCTATACGGAAAATCCACATCAAGCCATTAACCGATACAGATTGAAGGCTTTGCTATACCGCCTTCGTTAAAGATCATCATCACGACGCTTCGTTTTCCATCACTGCAAGAAAATTGATCCCCGTAAATCGTGATCGTGGCGAGTTTTTTACGCAGTTTTTTTTTTGCATTAACCTGTGCACATATCTATCTACCGATAGATGCCCTAATTATCTGATTTATTGTTATCGCTTATTAATATGCCATTTTTTTTCGCCGTATGAGCAGCTTCGTCGCAGGAGTCATCCTGAGGGAACGCATCCCCGCATTCGAGCGCATGCTGTGGCGCGCGTGTCGTGGAAATGTCTTTTTGCGTCAGGCGGAAATTGAGACTCCTCTAGAGGATCCTTCGACAGTAAGTAATTGTATCGCTCCATTTTTAATCAAAGAATTTAAAGTTAAGATTGTATCTGGATAAATCTTATGAGTTATGAATTTCATTAATAATTATATATAAAACATAAATGATTTATTTCAACTTATGTTTTAATCAAAGAGTCCAGTACTAATTCGAAAATGATGGATTTAGGGAGACCAAGTGTACAAGTCAGTCTTCATCATTTTCTTCCAAGGTGATCAGTTGAAGACTCGTGTGAAGAAGATCTGCGAAGGCTTCAGGGCGACTTTGTATCCCTGTCCAGAAGCGCCAGCTGATCGTAGAGAAATGGCTATGGGCGTTATGACTCGTATTGAAGATTTGAACACTGTGAGAATATTATATTTTCTCATATCAACTTAATGAATTAATTTTTTAATTAGTTAAACAACTTATTGTTTCTGAAACGGATTGACCTCATACTTTTTTTATACTCAAGCTTTTAATTCTTGGTCAACCTCTTTTGAAACATACACGAGATGAGGATTTGAGTCAAATACAATCAAATACACTGAGTTGGGACCCATCTCTCACATGTTATTACATTAATTCTATTATTAGCATTATTAGATAGTAAATTTCAATATTGATATTAAAAGAGTCTTAATATTTGTCTTAATATCTGATAAAAAATTTGTTGAACATATATTAACGATGCAATCTTGGTTTCTAGGTCTTAGGACAGACGCAGGATCATCGTCATCGTGTTCTCGTAGCTGCTGCAAAGAACATCAAGAATTGGTTCATTAAAGTTCGCAAGATTAAAGCAATCTATCATACTTTGAATCTTTTTAATTTGGATGTTACTCAAAAATGTCTGATTGCCGAATGCTGGGTACCTGTCTTGGACATCGAGACTATCCAACTAGCGTTAAGACGTGGGACGGTAATTGACGAACATCATTTCATAATATTCCTTTGCTATTTCAACGATCTTTGTATCGCAAAATAAAAAATTAATATTTTTTCATCTCATTCTCTAGGAACGCAGCGGAAGTTCTGTTCCTCCCATTTTGAACCGCATGGAGACTTTTGAGGACCCACCAACATACAATCGAACGAACAAGTTTACGAAAGGATTCCAGGTGTTGATTGACGCTTACGGGGTTGCATCTTATCGCGAAATGAATCCCGCGCCCTACACCATTATTACATTCCCATTTCTGTTTGCAATAATGTTCGGTGATACTGGCCATGGCCTTATTATGTTCTTGTTCGGTGGTTGGATGGTGCTGAAGGAGAAGCCATTAGCGGCTAAAAAGAGCGATAACGAAATCTGGAATATTTTCTTCGGTGGCCGTTATATCATCTTTCTTATGGGCATATTTTCCATGTATACCGGTCTAATTTACAATGATATATTCTCCAAATCTCTCAACATCTTTGGCTCTAATTGGTTGGTGAACTATAATTTGAGCACCATTCAGCACAATAAAGAGCTGCAACTGAATCCCAATTCGACGGATTATATCGATTATCCGTATCCGTTCGGTATGGATCCGGTGTGGCAACTGGCAGAAAATAAAATCATCTTCCAAAATTCGTATAAGATGAAGATTTCCATCATCTTCGGCGTGATGCATATGTTGTTCGGCGTAATGGTGGGATTGTGGAATCATATGTACTTTAAAAGGCGCATGAATATTACTTGCGAGTTTGTGCCACAAATAATTTTCCTTTGTGCACTGTTTCTCTATATGGTGATCCTCATGTTTATCAAATGGATCAAATATGGTCCGAAAAACGATCCGATCGATGGTCCCGGTTGTGCACCTTCGGTTCTCATCACTTTCATCAACATGGTTCTTTTCAAACCTTCCACCAAAGTCGGTAATTGCGATCCATACATGTATGGCGGTCAGAGCGGCTTGCAAAAGTTTCTGGTGGTCGTAGCTCTGCTCTGCGTACCATGGATGCTGCTAGCAAAGCCGATTTTGATGATGCGCAACCGTAGAAAGCAACATTATCAATTGAATAATCATGGTGCTGAGAACGGCGATGTGGAGGCTAGCATGGGAGCTCTTCAGCAGAGCGGAGGTGTTACTCAAAGTGGTGGCCACAAAGAGGAGGAAGAAGACATGACGGAAGTGTTCATCCATCAGGGCATTCACACTATTGAGTATGTTCTTGGCAGCGTGTCGCATACTGCATCTTATTTACGTCTTTGGGCCCTGTCTTTGGCCCATGCCCAATTGTCTGAGGTGTTGTGGAACATGGTAATGAGAAATGGTCTGGCGAGGGAGGGTTGGGATGGTGGTATCGTTCTCTACGCTGTCTTCGCCTTTTGGGCGGTGCTCACCGTAGGCATTCTCGTACTTATGGAAGGCCTTTCGGCATTTTTACATACACTTCGATTACATTGGTAAGATCCTATTCACGAGATGTCTCATATTTTTTCCTGATTGATTTATTTGTTTATTAATAAAATTGTTATGTGCAAATATCATTAAATGATTTATTTGGTTTAATTAATAATTTTATTAAGTGATAAATTTATTATTGCTGTAAACTCATCAACAATGCTCATGAAAATATATATTTTTAATTCTCGTTTTCTGTATTCCAGGGTAGAGTTTCAGAGCAAATTCTATGCTGGTTTGGGTTACAGCTTCCAACCGTTCTCCTTCGAGATCATCCTCGATGCTGCACAGGCCACTACCGAAGATTAAAAAAATTAATCATCGTTTATTAATGACTAGCCTCGCTTATTATTAATATAAACGCAAGGGCGTTATGAATTCAATAGTTGTTGATTTATACAAGTCAGTTATGAATAATTATTAAGCAAAATAACCTTTACGAATATAAATATGTACTCAGATTATAATAATCGATCGAAAGAACGGGAATTAATTTCTTCTTTATCTTGTATAGTCTTTTAACTATAAACTGAACTTTGATCGAACCACAAAATTTGTAACGCACACAAGATCATGACAAGAAAACATTTTCATGATATTATGAATTTCTTCCCTGTGGTCGAGAGATTAGATTATAATTAGATTATAATTCAAGATTTAAAACCTTTCTCTCTAAATGAAGTATGATTTATACCTTTCTCGTCCGTTATCGTCTAACATTAGAAATCTCTCTTGCAATTTTAAAAACCTTTATAAGCAGTACAAAATTCTCTATGCACATCGTAGCGTCTGTAGATCTGAAAACAAATGTATGTCGCATTGGCGACCGATTGATGTTATTCCATATATCTGTACGTAATAAAAAAATGTGGCATATTAAAAAGTTAAAATTTAAACTCAGTGTGAAAACTCATTGACTTGTAAATCTGTACCTTTTTAATATACTGGACACACCGACTCGTATGCAATTCTTCCATACTCCATAAGATTTCTAATTCTTTGCTTTTATGCTCTTTCTAACAGCGAAATCCGATTGTTTGATTCATCTAACAGCACGGTATTAACCAATCGTATTAAATTAAAATCGATATAAAAAATAAATTATAACTAAAAGTGACTTAAGAGAAATTAGTTGTAATAACTTGATATTTGAAAATTTATAAAAGATAGGAAATAAAACGAACATTAAACAAAACTAATATTGAATTAAATTATGACTAATCAAGAAACAAACTATGATTCAATTTTTTGAGAATATTCAAGGAATTTTTATTATTCGAAGATTTATTTAAAAAAATGGAAAGAAACTTCTAAAATTTCTCATAAAAAATAAATTTACGTAAAAAAAAAACTAATTTTAAATTATTAATTTAACATACTAAAACAAAATGTCAACTGATTAAAAATAAATTCTAATTTTTTAAATTAGAAATAAAATTTCATAATAATAAAAATAGTTTTGTAACTACAAGATTAAATGAAATAAAATTTCTATGTAAGCATTCATTGATTGATTTGTAAACAATATTTATAAAGCGTATTTATAAAGCGATAAGATATAATTCGTAAACAATTGGAATATATTTAGACCAACAAAGTTACCTGCAGACTAATGCAAAATTTTATATATGTATAATGCGAATTTGTAGCATGATTAAAATTTTGTTTATAATTATGTATATAAATTATAATTATCATGAATATTATAATTGTAAAATAAATAATTGTAAATTATAAATTTTTAAATAGTTTATTGAATTTTTATTGCAAAAGTCAATAAAACTAAATAATAAAAAGAACGTAATTGAGAGAACGGAAATTTCTGACTTCCTTATTTCAATTTTTAGATAATATTCGAATTATATGATAACAATTCTGATTTCATAATATGAAATTATAACAAAAAAACATACAATGATCTCAATCTTATTACCATTAATTTTATCACCATAACAATTCTAATTCAAATTATCTTTGTATTTTGTTCCTTCCTCCAGTTCGGGCTCTTCCTCCATCTGACTCGATGATATATTCTTATCAACCCGGACTTCGATGGGTATATAGCATGACGCACGCGTCACTCGGTTTCGGTCGGTCTTCCCTTGCCGTCTCCGAGCAGTCCCGATCCCTCGGCGGCCGCTCCATCGGCTCCATTCGCTCCAGTCGCTCATCGGCGTGCGGACGAAGTAGTGGTTTTTGCGTTTCTTCGGTCGATCTCTACCTCGTTTCCTCATCTGTATCGAAGAGTATTTTTCAAAATACCATGACATCTGTGTGCATCATCGGCTCCGGCAATTGGTGAGTCTCGGAAGAAGAAGATAGTATATGAACCTCGTTCAGACGTTCCAGTCGAAGAAGAATTGCATCGACAAGCGCGGTAATCGATTCGCACATGCAGATATTGGTGTACGCTAAATGCTTATTGTTTACTACACGCGCGTTCCGATTACACCACGGTCGCGCCGAGGTACCTTCGGATCTAATAGAAAGAATGTCTTGGTCTCGTGTGCGAATGGAGTTCTTGTTAATTGTGCGTCGCACAACTAATGTCCATTTCTATTATCAATCACGTGCTGAGCGGGAAAACTATCGTTGGAGGCGTTGGAACAATCCGGCGCGAGTTTCGTAGGTTATTCCGCACGCAGTACTCAAGAAATTAATTAGAATTACGGTAATATCGGAAGAAAGCAAGACAAAAAGAAAAATTGACAATTCAAGTAAAATAATTGATTTATAATTCTTTATAAAAATTAGCGCATTTTCCACGACTTTTGTTGCAATATTGTTGTATAAGTGACTGAATTAATCTTTCTATTTTCTAAACATATATTTATGTATTATTTAATGTACTATATTAGGGAAATTACTTTTGACAACTTCGAAAGAATTCGAATCTTCGGAGTTAACTTTGAACTATCGAAGTTTAAAGTGCTTTCGAAGCTTCGAATCGGAGCTTCAAAAATATATTTGTGCAAATAGAGAAAAGAAATGAAAATATATTCGTAATTTATAGCCGTAAATACGAGTATGTTTTTTAAAATAAAAATATTAAATTATAACTGTATAAATTATAACTATATAATTTTGATTTCTCAAAGCTTCGAAGATTGAAATGTTCAAATTTCGAAGATTTTAATGCTGAGGCTTTGAATCTCAGAAGTTATATAGGCTCGTATTCAGAATGATAAAAGCGCACTTTTATTTCTGAAATTCTATAATATGCGTGACATAAAATATAGTATGTTAACATTATTGTAAGCGTTCTGAGTTTCGAATCGAAATGTCGAATTAGAAGTCTTACACTATACAAGGTTCCATAAATCACCCGACAACGCTTGTGAGCAGGTAAGGCGGACTAAACTGAGTCGAAAAGTCCTCTACCATTTTGCGATTTTCGCAATAGTTAGCAAGATATTAATTACTAAATATTGGTCTTTAATAATTTTTTATTCAAATACTATTAACTTTACAGAAAAAAAACTGCAAGAGACAAAAATTATTAATTTTCTTCTTAGAACTCTAAGAATTTTATGAGAAGAAAATAAACAATTTTTGTCTCTTACAATTTTTCTGTAAAATTGAAAGTATTTGAAAAAAAATTATTAAGGATCAATATTCGGCAATTTTTAATAATTAATATCTTGTTAACTAATCTTGTTAACTATTGCGAAAATTCCAAAATGGTAGAGGACTTTTCAATTCAGTTTAGTCCGCTCTATCTATGAACATTATCGGATGAATTACAGGACACCCTGTATATTATTCAAATATTATTAAAAATATAATATTTAAATATATTATATATTGCTATTTAATATATATAGGTATTCTATTTGAGATGGAACATATATCTCAAGAACCGGTTGGATCGAAAAATCTTTCATTCAAAAGTTGTATGGTTTGGAGGGGGATATAAGATAGTGCCATTGATCTTGGGAAGTTTGAAGATCACATTAGGTCATCATCAATTTCTTAAGTGGAATCCACATACCGGACGTCTCAGACTCGTACACCCCGGAAACAGAATATTTTATTTCGGAAAACAGAGTATTTTAAAAAAAATGTTTCAGACAAAAGTTGTGGAGTTTTAAATGATCTACTTAGTGATCTGATCAGTCTGACCTTGGGTGGCGTCACCAAGGTCAAAGCAGTCACTTCTTTTTAAATGGAATTTTTTAAATGGGATCTCCTATTTTTTATTGCATATCTTGTAGCATATCTTGAAAGCTTTTCAAAACATTATAATAAAATAATTTTTCATAAAGTTTTCGAGTTATAAGGCTTAAAAGTTACAATACCGCTGGCCTTAGCATTACGCAAGGTGTCTGATCGACGGCTAAAGCCTTTTGAATGTCGTTCAAGATCATGTCCTGAATAACATTTGTTAAGATGAAGGTCATTGCTGATTGTTTCTCTTATTTTCATTTTTGCTGAAAATTCATTTGTATGTACTTGTTATAATTTTCAAGCCTTATAATTCGAAAAGTGAAAAATTCATGAAAAATTATTTTATTATAGTGTTTTGGAAAGCTCTCGAGGTGTGCTACAAGAATATGCAATAAAAAATAGGAGATTCCATTTAAAAAATTCAAAGTGACATTGCTCTAACCTTAGTGACGCCATCCAAGGTCAGAGTTATCTTGAGTCAGAATTATCTTGAAAGCTTTTCAAAGCATTATAATAAAATATTTTTTCATTAAGTACTTTTCGAGTTATAAGGCTCATTAAAAATTACAATGCTGCCAGTATCAGCATTGCCTATCCGCTCGATAGCCAAAACTTTTTGAATATTGTTTAAGATTATTACTTAGATAACATTTATCAAGATTAAGGCCATTAGAGATTGTTCCTCTTATTTTTATTTTTGCACTAAAAATTCATTTTTATGTAAAAATGAAAATAAAGGAACAACTTTCAGTAGCCTTGATCTTAATAAATGTTATCCAGAGCATGATTCTGAAGTTTTTCCATTC
>Ga0157364_1002651_pt1 | contig 16847 bp, 7 predicted proteins | sample AttsexASBM2_FD_111476 | JGI IMG/M metagenome (GOLD analysis project Ga0157364, IMG submission 111476) | Fungus gardens microbial communities from leaf cutter ant in Ribeirão Preto, State of São Paulo, Brazil - Atta sexdens ASBM2 | ecosystem: Host-associated > Fungi > Mycelium > Unclassified ... | reverse complement strand
GTGTGCGTGTGCGTATGTGTATATGTATAATCTTTATATGATTTATATAATTTAGGCGACACATGCAGTCTGGTGACATTGTTGAAAGTGTTGATATGGAGATGTCGGACGATGAGACTGACAGCAAGCCGAAAGGCAGGGTTCTTGTCGATCTGAGGTTGCAGGATCGCGACATGCGTGTTGGTGTATCAGTGCCATCGTCTCATCACGACATGGATATGCGTATGATTCCTCTTCCCATTGGGCAAATGCCTGATCCGCATGATAATCCACTAATGCAAGATATGCACTTGATGCGTCCGGGACCACCTCCACCACCGCCGCTACCGCAGTTTCAACATCAGGGTCAAGGTGGTTTCCGACAAGATCAGCCGATAGATTTTCATCCGAATCAACCGAAGTTTCCGCAGAACAGACCACCAAACTTTCTACGGAATCAAGATTTTCATTCAAATCAACAAGAATTTCATCAACTTCATCAGTCGCAACAAGATTTTGAATATCGCGATAGAGAACACAATATCCGTTCGAAGCAAGATTTTTTGGCGGAATCACCGGGACGTGGGAGATATTCGCAATCGGCGGATCATCAACATCAACACGACAATCCACCCTTTCATAGAAACGAATGGAATAATCGCGGTGGTCGTGGATTTCCGAGGAACCGCCGGGATAGATACTCGGAAGATCACAATGTACAAAAGCAGCGGAACAATTTGTTGAATAGTCGCAAGTCGAGATCGCAGGATCAACAGCATCACCAGTCACCATCGGAAATCCCACCCAATAATAGACCATTACTGCAACTACCTGACACCATCTTCGATGAGAAGAGTATGCCGATTGGCTTACCGGAATTTGATCAGGATAACAACATACTATCTAACACTCAAACAGAACCGGAACATAATTCTGATAACTGTCAGAATTCTTTAGTACCACATGTACAACAGACTTTGCACGACATGCCGAGTTCTTTTGACGATTCTGAACGCAATCAACAACAGCAGAATTGTCAGTTAGTCTCTGATGAGCAACGGGCATCGTCTTTGACTGAATCGGAAGATCAGTCATCAACGATAAATCAAACGATGGTTATTCCGATAAGGACAGATAATGTTGGTGATGAATCACAACATGTTCCTATTTCAGAATGCGAGGAGCATGTTGAGTCGACTGAACACTCTGATTTCACAGAGAAGACAAGTGCGACTGATGAACTGATTAATCAAGAACAGAATGTGAATTCTACGGAAACGGAGTCATTAGATGAGTCAATGACCATAATAAATAAAGAGATAAAAAGAACAGCAAACGGTGATTGCGACGAGCAAAGTCACGAAGAAGGAAGCCCCAACAAAAAAAGGCCTCTCTTGCAGAACGGACCGCCAATGCTGAACGATGACCTGTCTGGCCTGAATGGTCCCACACCGACGGATTTACATCCTGCCATAATATACGAATACGATGGATCAAATTTCCGGCCACGCATTGGCGCACCTTTCCCGCTCTGGCGAGGCGGACTACCTCCTCCACCTTCTTCTAGAGGAGGCAGAGGAGGTTTTAGAGGTGGGCTCTTGGGGATACCGCGAGGTCCATGGATGGACAGAGGTCCACGCGGTCCTATAGTTGGCAACTTCTTACCAAGAGGATTGAAACGTGGAGGCAAACAATTTTGGGGCGGCGGTGGTTTCAGAGGCCGGGGACGAGGCAGTAACTGGTAGATAAAGAGAAAAACTTTGAGACTCGACGACTCCGTCGTCGTAATCTGACCGGATACATATGCGAAACGCGTTTCGCTCTCTGTAAATAAACAAACAGACACGCTTCGCCATTCACATTACACGCGCATCCACCCACTCGTTCACACACACACACACACACACACACACACACACACACGCACACACACGCACGCACATTTAATATATACACGTACATAAAAGTAGATACAGAATCAGTTGGTTCTAAACAGTGAGATCTTCAGTGATGAAGATTCTTCACATTCTCCTGTGCGATTGATTCGCCTATATAAATATATAAATAACAAAACTATAGATATATATATATATAAACATATAGCTATATACATACTTAGTACATGTTTTGTTAAGATCTTAACGAGTGTTATCGAAGCGGCTTGCGTTCGCATACATGTATATACATGTGTACACATATGTGCTATTATCGAGCTCAGTAAATGATTAAGGGCAACATACGGGGGAATCTGAACGCGATATGTCGTCGTTTATAGTCGCTGCGATAATGACTACAATCATCACTCCCATAGGTTTTTATGTCAGGAGGATTTGTGTTTATGTATGCGCTGAGAGAACTAATGATAAATTCGCCATCTCGTGAAGGAGGGTCAAGCTTTGAGCGAAGTTGAACACTGGAAATCGTAAAAACTACAATAATTAATTGACGATAGTTAATTGACAGCATCGATTGGAACCGAGCGTAATTTCACTGAGTTCAAATTTCCGTGCTGTAAATTTACGAAAATAATCACTATAAAATGATAATATGAGCGGAAAATGAACTCTCTCTTTCTCTCGAAATTACGGCAGTTTCAATTTTTTTACTAATAATATGTGTTTCTGACCTGATCACTATCCATATTCTATGGTCCATGTTTCAAAAGTCTTCTGTTATTTCCTTTCCTTGTCCACCTTCAAAATAAGAATTGCAATCATTTGTTTCCTTCCCACCTATGCCTCAACTCATCTGACTGTGTTCTCCACCGTTTGGTCGAGATTCATTATAAGAGAAGAGAAAAAGAAAAAATGGAAAATATACAGGCGTGTCAATGAACATTTTTAAAGTGTACTAATAAAATACAGTGTTTACGTTCTGGTCCGCTTCGTACATTTTCCCTATTGTTATTTCTCGTTTGTACTTTGTAGATGATGAGTGTTTCTTCTCGATCGTAAATTGTTCTTATTCATAAGAAAGAAATCGCAATAATTAATTTGTCAGTTATCTAAAAACTCAACCGAAAGCGTCACATTTAATTTGTTTTATGTTGAAAACACAAAACAAATTAAATATGAAAAAATTATAAATTATATTTTATAATTTATGTTATGTAAAAAAATTATAAACTATATTTTATGATTTATGATTTTTCCACATTTAATTTTCAACATAAAACAAATTAAATGTAAAAAAATTATAAATTATAAAATTATTATAAAATTATTTTTAATATCGATTGAAAGATGAGCTTATAAAATGCTCTTGTAATAACTAATATTTTTCTATATTTGTGATTGAAAAAAGAGATTATAAAATGAATAAGGCTTTAATGCCGAAACGATACGCTTGCTTAGCTATTCGCAAAATTCTTTATTGTTTTGCAATTGCTTGTGTATTCAAATATCACCAAATTATTAATCACGAATTTCGAATTTTTGTTTAGAAATCTTTTAAAAATAAATTAATTTGTCCTTCAAAAATTTATTTTTATTTTTATTTTATTATGTCCTTCGAAAATCAATTTTAATTTTTATTATATCGATCAGTGCATTTATTTTCTCTGCGATTTTCCTACTGTAGAAGAGATTGTATTGTTTTGTTGAAAGCAAGCGAATCGTTGACACTCGAATTGAGTGTAATAAGTGCAAAAAACCCGTAAAATTCTCTCTCTCTCTCTCTTTCTCTCTAATTGTTTAACAAATAATATTGAGGATCTTTCTCTCTACAGCTCTCAAGTTTGATCGGTGAAACTATATTTCTGTTCTCGGACGACACCGTTTTACCGACGCACACGGGTCATTCGTGGCTCGTAAATATGTTATTGTTACGATTATTGCGAGAACGTAAAACGCACGTATATACTATCTCGACGTATATATCTAACAACTTCTCTTTTTTCTTTTCTTTTTTTTTTTCACAAGTATCGCGATCTCAAGATGCACTGCCTTACGCATTTCTCATTTATGATTTTTTTTTCCGTACGTAATTGCAAAAGTACGAAAAAGAGATGCAATTTTATATCGATTGTGACTCGCTGTCCGTTTCGTTCTTTTCCAAGCGCGATAATAGTGATTGAATTAGATTAGAATACTGTTCAGCGAGTGAAAACGAAGAGTATATTGCTTTAAATTACGCGGGAGGGTTTGGGGAAGGGGGCGAGAAGGAAGAAGAGGGATGGGATACGCGTGGAATATTGCGGCTGCAATGTAATTTCATGAACAGGCTATCCAAAATGGCGATATCCAAAATGGATAGTATTTTCGAAGATCTGTTCTTGCGTCGAACGGTCGGATATGAAACTTCTGACGCTTCCAGAAGATGTAGGATATATCCAGAAGATATATTTACGATATAGGCTGTCTCGGAAGAGATGTGAATTAGTAACAGAATTTTATCCCCGCGATATGTATATAATTTACCATTTTCCCTTTCTTTCGAAGAAAATAAAATTACACAATAATTTTTCTTTCTCTTAATTAAAATACGATCATAAAAATATTAATAACGCATTTATGTTTTCGATCTATTTATTGAGTATTTGTAAATGTATTAGCAAAAGTTGTAGTTGTGGAATTGTAGTCGATTTGTGATCTTAAATAAGATAACTGTTAATTAATATAATATATTATACAAATAGTTGAATAGATAATTTATCAGCTTCAGTGTTGCAATAGAAATTAATGAAGTTCCTTACAGACGTTAGAATGTGAAACAATTGAAAGTTTGCTGAGAATTACAATAAAATATGTCGAATGAGTTATTTCAATAAACAGGGTGCTCTTTGTATATAAACGACAGAATTTTGTTTCTTTAATAATTATTTTATCCATTTTTTTATATTAATAGAAATATCTTGATGTTAAATAATGGGAAATATTCTATTAATGATAAAAATTGTATAAAGAAAGTAAACTTGATAATCTTCTAATCTTTTTATTTTTGAAGATAAATCAAGGCTTGAATAGTAATATAAAATAAAAATTTTAAACAAACAAGAATTTTTCTAAAATCTTTTTGCAATGTTATTACTGATATACATCACGTTTGAGACAGCCTGTACATTCGTGTATATACTACGCATTTTCTTCGAGAAGCTACATTTTGCACTTAAAGTTTTAATAATGGAATCGCCCTTGATTATCGAGAGTTTTAGCTAGAGCAACTTATATAAATTTATGAGAGTTTTAGCTAAAAGTGCCTTTTTTACTAAAGCGAATCTCCATCTTGTTTTGTGGGGGAAAATGTAACATCTTATTTTTTGATGGGGTAAGAAAAATGTACATGAACAAATTACGAATACTTCTATAATTTAATTAGTCGAATATATGCATGAATAATGAAAGGAGAGAATGAAATAGTGTGTGTATGTATATGTGTGTGTGTGTGTGTGTGTGTGTGTGCGCGCGCGTGTGTGTGTGTGTGTGTGTATGAGAGCGAGTGGGATAGAGAGAGTGAGAGAGGGTAGGAAGTAGAGAATCGATTCAGAGTTCTATTAATAAATGAAGTACGATTATTTCAGCGAATTATCATGTATATACATTAAATTAATGTTTAATTAATTAATTTTACATTAACGTTAAAGTTAACAAGTTTTATATCAGGATATAAAACGAATGTGCATACTGTGTATGCGAAAAGTTTTGTACATTGCTTAATAAAAGATTGATCTTTATTATTGCAAGTCCAATTTATTTTTATAATTACAAAGTATTATATATTTTTTATTTACTACGTATCAACGTAGATAAATTATATGTCAATTTACTTTTGAAAATACTTGGGTAATAAAAAATTATCAGTTATAGATATTTTGTTTTCTAAACTTTTATGAAATATATTTATTATATTTTTATAATAAAAATCGAGAAAATTTAACATTCGAAGTTAGTTTCTTAAAAGGATAACTTTATATTGTAAAAAGATTTTTGATCAAAGAAATACACTTTTATATTGTATTAATTTTTGCTAGAATTTAGAACAAGATCTTTCTTTTATTTGAAGTCAATTTCTATGAAAAACATAAAAATTTATATATAAATTTTGTATTATGTTGTTTTTTACTTAATTACTTTATATTATATTATATATTATTTATAAAAATGATTGTATGAAAATCTTCCCGGGAAAAATATTATATATATGGACATGCTTTATATATAATTATATATAAATATATAATTATATATATATAATATAAAATTTTATATAATTTTATATAATTGTGTTCAGAAATAGTTATATATGAAACACTTTTTCTCTCGGGTTGTTTTTAGTGAGCGGTAATTAAACGCTACTCTTTAAATTCTATTTTATATTAATATTAATATTTTTAACGTGCAAAAAACGTATTGTCAAAGAGATTGTAACGATAGAAATTATTTAAACTTTGTTTGGCGTCATTTCTTTGTTTCTCAAAATTTTAGAGCTATTAATGATTAAGAAATGTGATTAATATATCAATATATTTGATGAATAATACAAATAAATAATAAGATGTTATTCCAAATTTAATTATTTAATTTTAAACAAACTTTATATTATTAAATATATTATATCAAACGATATATTTTTAAAGGATTAGCAGGATAAGTGGATCGTGTATATACGAATCAAAAAAAGTTAAGCGAACAAGTACATGGTAATAAATATTTTATTCAAATCGTTGGACAGTCACATTAGTGAATTATTTCTAATATTTAAAAAATATATACAAAAGATATTTACAAATAAACAATTAAACGATCCGTCGTTACTGCATTTGATATAAAAATAAATATGTCGTAACGCATTTCCTCCTCATAATCTTTATATCTTACGACACGCAATCGCAATCGTAAAGTAATGAGTCGCAACACTCAGGAAAATACGCAAACGCAAAGAAAAAATAGACGTGCGTTATTAGTTTTGTGATGCGCGCTCATGAATTGACAACTAGTATTCTTGAATTGATTTCAAGTTCGTCGCAATTTCTTTCGCTTCCTTTAATTGCGAAGTAAAAAAAATATTTTTTTCACCTCACAATATTTTATCGCAACATGTTGTCGTTTATTTGGCCGGTAGATACATATTAAAGAAACAGATATTAAACTCAAGTAGCACACAACGCCTACAAAGCGTTAACAAAGTGCTGGAAAAGAGGATATAATCATTTTTTTAGCGCTTTGCAAGCACTGCTTTGCTATTTGGGAATTCTGTTTTTCGATTGTATCATTCTATTTTTAACCAAACAGATCAATTCAACGAGCACGATTTTCCAATATCACTCTTTCGACATATAGCAAAATATAGTCCCAAGAATATCCAGCGGACATATCCTTAAGAATCTTCGGACGTTCAGATTTGATTTATAATTTAATATGTAGGTACTTGCGATAAGATTAACATTATTGTATAATTACTTAGCCGTTAAATTAACGACTATATATATGGGATATCCTTAGGATACACGATGGATGTTTTTAGAATATTTCTTAAAGGTATTTATAGTATTTTATATTGGGATAAATTCTCTTCGCGTCACTTTGCATTTTAATATTGTATATCTTTGGATTTCTATACGGAGATATAGCTGTCAGAAATATTGTTCTTAATTAGCTACGTCCTTAAAGTTAGTATGACATTGGATGTCTTAAAATATTCTTCTCAAGAGCAAATCTTCTTTCTCTGAGCAAATCGGAATATCCTAAAATCGCATGCTATATGGAAATCGAGCTGATTCAATAACAGCAATTAATTACAATACATCACATAAAATAGCTCGATGCAGATATCTTTCTCTGTATATATCTTTCGGACATGATACTCTAACAAAAATTTTGTCGTAGTTTTAATTGCGCGTACACGGAAATATATATATATATATATATATATAGAGTCTCTTTCATTTTGATTAGAAGTGTTACTCGGCGATAATAATCGATCCACGAGAATAACAACGCTATTTTCGCGTACAACCTAAATCATTCGAGATATATCTCCTTATGTTATTTTACTACCATTTCATGTCATCTCGTGCCTCGCAATCTTTGGTCTCTCTCACTTTCTTTGGTTTTTCCGCTTTCTCGTACTCACTCAAACATGACAGGGTGTAGCTAACATACATCGCTTCTACATTCCTACAATTATCTTTATTGTATGACTCTTTATTTACACTGCAAATATTAATATGTTTACGATATTATAGATCACAAATGAGTCTTTTTTAATAATTATTACTGGACATTACATGTCACAAGTTTTACAGAAATATTTCTTCCTGAACACAATAATACTTCAAACTTATGATAATTTTAGATATGGATAGAGGTACATTTCAAAGAATGAAAAATTCTTCTTATATTTTTAATTTTTAATCATAGTTTCTTATCATTTTTTGAAAATTCGCTTAAAAACGACTGTTCAACTACACCCTGCACGCTTTAGACGATTTATCAGACGGGAAAGCTCAGTTGCTAAAGTTAGTTCAAGTTGTCATCGTTTGTCACAAACTGGTACTCTCTTCTCTCGCATCTACTCTTTCCAGCGTTCCCTTTTCGTCGATACCTACAAAGTATGTCGTGACCTCTCCTTTCGGCTTAACGTATGTTTCGCCACGTAAATGACACTTGACACCTTGTTGTTCCAAGACAGCAGCCGTATCCGCTGTCACCTAAGCGAATGGAAATATAAATCATTTTACTGCAAAAATTCATTAATATTAAATATAATGTTAAATTTACTTGTATTTTTCCTGGTAGTCCAGTAGTATCCATCCTGGATGCCATGTTTACGGCATCACCCCAAATATCATACAATGGCTTTTGAGCCCCCACGACGCCGGCTGTCACCTCTCCGTGAGAAATACCGATTCTTAATCTTAAAAGAAAAATCGGATTTTGTTTTTTATATTATTTTTGGAGCAGCATTCTGTCCGTTTAAATTATTTATGACATTCTCGAATTTTATCTCAAATGTTTCATCGAAGCTTCTTATAATTTTGTCTACCAACTTTTACTTAGAACCTCACTTACTTGTGAGGTTTCGATGTAGTGAACGACCTTGCGTTCATCTTATCGAGCACGGACATCATTTGTACGGCGAATTGCGCCATCACCTTGACCACATTGTCGCTGCAATTCTCATCGCTCTCGGTGCTGTGCATTGAACCGCGTCGGTGCGCGTCCAATCCGCAAGCTGCCATGTATGTTGTTCCTAAATAAAAACAGTATTAAACGAACTGAAATTATTATTTAAATTCCAGTTTGTGTCAGTATTAATTTATTCATCATAAATGTTCATGAGATTCTTACCGGCGACCTTTATTTTCTCTATGCGACACATGAAGCTAGGTTCGAAAAGTAACTTGTCGAATTCACAAATAATTTCGTTCAGGTCGCTAAGAATGTTACTTTCGACAATCGACAGCTCTGTTAGAGAGGCAAACATCACGGCAACATTGTTGTGAGACTCGTGATAAGGCTCGTTCTCCTCGGTTCGATTCATGTTCAAATAAAACTCCGCTAAAAATACAAAACCAGTCACGCGATCAGTCTCGGACAATAATATAATCATAATATAATCTCGATTACTAAGTGCTTTTTAAATCAATGTATCGATCGGAGAATTCTCATAAGAATTCAGAAAAGAAGTAAAATATTTGCAGAGACTAACGCACCGACATGTTCTGGTAAGATATTACGAAGTAGAAGTTTATTGGCATTCCTCGTATGAAACGCTTCGTCCTGTTCCTTCGTTAACTGACGTTTCCACTGATAATCCAGCCTACTTAAATATTCTGCCTAAATAAATGTTCGTAAAATTAACTTGTTGATGAACAATATCAAAAAGATTTCGCGTGAATGCGATATTTCAGATACTTACCTGACGATCAATGAGATGCAAAGAGAACGTGAGAAATAAAACGGATAATATATGCGCCAGTCTCGGCTCCATGTTAGGATTCCACGTGTCGCTCAACTAAAAGACATTACTATCTGTCATTTATTATTAACAAACAATTTTGTAAATGTTTGGAGGCAATATGTATTTTTTTATCGATTTTGTAACAGAAGAAACATTTTTTTTTAGAGAAATATGTATGTAACACCTGAAATATATTAGATCGATGCACCCAAACGTTCCACGCATAAAAGGCTACCACGCAGATGCTTATCACGAATTTCAAGATATAGTGAACTCTTAGGAAAAGAAAACTCGTAAGAATCGCCAACGAGCAGGTTTCTGTCATTTGCTGAAAAAAAAAAATCAATGACGTGCGGAATGAGAAAAGGATTGTCAAGATGGGAAATTTCACGTGAATGAAGACACCGTGTACCTACTAAATAATCTTACCCAAGGTGTAGCTATGCAGTCAAATTTGGAGGAGACCTCCGATGTTACATTAGCGTCCAATAAATTGTCTTCATGATGGTTTTTACATTCAAACTAAAAAGAGTTTTAACTCTTTAATTGTAAAAGAAAGAAATTCGCGATTTATAGCTAATAGATAACTTCCAAAGATGATTTTGTAAATATATATGAAATAATAGAAAAGAAAAGAATTAATTTATTAAGAAAACTTAATTTTTTTAAAGAGAAATCTTACAATCATATCAAGCATGGCGCATGCTGCTAGCATTATCGTAATCACCAGGTACAAGATCGTCCTCAGAAGAGCACTCCATACAACCTACGTGAAAATTATAACAAAAAAAAAAAATAAACAGAAAACTGATATAATTGAATGAATACGTATAATAAGCATTAAGTATTATAACAATGTTAACTATCTACCTTTACACTTGTTTGATAAAAAAAATAGAGCAATTTGTTTCGTGGATGCGGAACGTGTCCTTCGTGCTCATCATGCGGGTCCTTACAACGATTCCATACGAAGTGCATCCATGTGAGGGGCATTAAAGCGAACAGGAACATCAATACCGAAAAATAACCGACAAGTGTGCGCAAGTGCCACCTAAAAATTTATTGATTTTCGTTAAATTATTAAATCAACAATCTATGATTATCGGACAGATACTTTTGATATACGTACTGAGGCAGCATAAACGTGGGCACAAGATACATAAATCCCATGAAGATGAGCACGAAAGCAGAGCAACCGATGTAAAACTTAAAAACAGGGTCCGGTTCACGCAGGAATGGAATCTCCCAACTCCATTGGCGAAATGTCAGGAAGAGTGGATTAATGTGTTTCCAATTGCTCCATTGTCTAGAAAAAAAAAATTTAATTTTGAGACCTTCACTCACTCTTTCGAATATCTTTCTATTGAAATGTAATACTTTGCTCAAAATTTTAAAAATTGAGCAAGAGAAACTCAACTTTCTGAGAACTCAACGATTGGATTTTCAGACAGACTTAGATATAAAAATTTTAGATCCTTACTCCCATTTACTAAGAGGCATCTGGTTAATTGCGTTCTCCATCTCGGCGTCCGCTGCTTTCAACATCAGATGATAATCTCGTAGACAAGAATCCATGAAGTGCGTTCTCCGTCTGTAAGTGCTCGCAAAAACGTCCGCTTGATTGTTTACCATCAATCTTGTTCTGGAACTGGTGCTGATGATGGTGTTGGTACGTCCATTGTTAAACTTGACATAGTGCTTGTTAGACATAGAATATGACAATGTCGACGTATCCGGACTAATGGTGTTCAAACTGTTCTCGCTGTTCTGCAACAAAGTTCGTCTGTCAACGATGCGAAACACTCGAATGGGAATTCCCTCAAGAGCATAGTATGAGAAATCAGTGGCGTAGGAGTATTCGTTTGTGGTATTGAGTGCTTCTGTAGTATGTAAAAGCCATAAAGAAAATGTAACACAAATTGTAGGAATTATTATATTGAAAATTTTTCTCAGCTTTTTTTAAATATTAATTTTTTAGAATTTCAAATTTTTTATACAAATTGGAATACTTTTCAGAAGTATCGAGAAAATTTACATCTTTTCTAGAATTTTTAAAAATAATATTAAGTATAAATTTGTGATTTTCCCACGCCACTGGGAAACACGCACCGCGTCGGTGACAGTATCGGTGTTTCTGGCAAAGACGGCGTGATGAGGTAGCTACGGATTTCATATTTTCGAAGGACCTCGTCATCCAATCTTTCGACCGGGATGTAGTTATAGTCGCTCGCGTTCACGAGATCCAGCGTTTGCTGAGTAACGTGAACCTTGCCAGGTTTCCCAGTCTGTTCCATTTTATTCGCTATCACCACATCGCGCGACCAAACGTCGTATTGCCATTTGTTCGTACCCAGGATTCCGGATATTATGTTGCCTGAATGCACGCCAATTCTCATATTCACGTCCACCCCGCTCTCGCGATAGACTCGCGTCCTCACTTCGTTGATTATTTTTATCATATCGAGGCCTATATATATATACATATATATATATATTTATATGTGTGTATCATTTTATGAAGCAATATTTAATCATACAGAGAGACAACATTTAGAAATATTTTCTTATAATTGAACATCAATCATAAAATATTAGATTAATATAATCAAATAGAAAAAAGCCACGAAGATTTTTAAGATTTTTTAAACTTCTAATAAATGAATGTCTGTGCAGATATCTCTGAATTAATGAGTATATTAGAATAACATTGTGCATCTAGATTTTTATAAAATTAAATCCACGAATTACAACTTTGCCTATTTTTGAATTTGGAAACAAACACATTATTTTACAAATGTAAAATGTATAAAATAACATTTTCTAAATATCCGTTCGATTTTTACTAATTGAATTACATTCTGTTGAATGATTGCAATAAATAGATAAATAGACATTCTGCCATTTTACCGAGATCGACACAGCTCTTGGCGTGCTGAGAGTTCGGCGTGGGTACGCCGCTCACGCAATAGTAACAGTCACCCAAAAATTTGATTCTCAGTACATTGTGCCTCTCGGATGCTTCGTCGAAACTGCCGAATAGATCGTTCAACGTCTCCACGAGTTTCCGTATCGGCAGCGTTACAGTCAACCCGGAGAAATTCACTACGTCCGCGTACAGAATACTCACGTTATCGTGCGTCTCCACGCATAAATCGCTGAAAGAGAATAATTAGGGTACAATAATCGAATCGAAAGAGAACAAATAGTATTTGCTATGGAGACTTTCATTTCGTACCAGTATGGTCTGCCTTTTGGCGGAGGACTCTTTTTGTGCTCTTCTATGAATTTGAAAATATCCCGAAAGTCCTTTTTTATTTTCGCCACTATGTGTTGTGGCAATATACTCCGTGTCAATTGCTCCTACAATTGTTGATTATTTTCAATTTCAGATATGTTCGATCAATCAGTCGATTTTTTTATTGTGAACTCTGGTAGATAAATTTAAGTTTGTAAAAAATACAATCCAACTTCTATGATAGTAAAAATTCATTGTTAAAACTTTCACAAGTATGTAAGAATTTTTATAGATTTTTATACAATGCAAAACAATAAAAAAATCTGTACTGAAGTTCGAAGACCCAGATTGCAAAGGAGGCGTGAAAATTTCACATTGCTGATGGTTAAATTTCTATAATTTTATATTTAGTTTAAATTTTTACAATGTTCGCAAATTCCAATTTTTGAACTCTATCATTAGATCAGATCTATGATCACTTCTATAATATCTTCTTGCAGTTTTCAATTTTGCGTTTATTCTTCGCAGAGGTAGAAATATACCTAGTAAGATGATGGATAATCGATCTAGAGAATGAAGTGCAAAGGACAACAAGAACTCAATTGTGTTTATCGCGTTTGTCGCATGCGTTACGTGCTCAGCATCGCGAATTTGTTTTTACATTCCTCCGTACGGAATGCTACTCATTTGTCAAAGGAGAATTACTCGAATAGAACAGGAAGATAGACAAAGGAAAAAGACAGTGTAATAAAGATTTAATACACGTTTTTCGTTAATGAAAATTATCTCGAAATTGTCTGATATCTCATTTTTAATCTGACAAATGTGACGAGATATATGTCGCAATAATTCAATTATGTCCATTTAAACCTACTTCTTGATCCTTCTCGTAATTGAGCCTGAGCGTGGACTCGACGCATTTCCGGCGGTCCAGGAAGGAACGTCTGATGACGACTTCGTTCATGAACCTGAAGTAGAGTCCCAGAGCGTTCACGCACATGAAGTATATCGCATCGCTGACGATCTGCGATTGGGGAATGAACAAAAGAAAGAAAAGCATTCCATTCTTAGCTGCTGGTTTACTCGAGCAATCGCACTGTGGTTTTGCATCAGCGCGATTACGTCGCGTATCGTCGGTGTAGGGTTTACCTTGGTAATGTAATCGGAAGTGTTGTTGTAGGTGATTACTGACAGGGTCGCCAAGTAACACATGCTGGCCGTAAGGCCGAGCACGAGAGCGTGCGAATTCTTTGTGATCGGCAGGAACACGTAGCATGCGAGAAGCGAGTGCGTCGCGTATGCTGGTCTGAAAAGAAAGAAATGCTGCTGGAAAAAGAGCGTGTATGTAGTACGCACGTGACGCACGGGATCATGAATTCGCGGATGCATGCTTATTGACGAAAATTAAAAAAGTATATGAACGTAATCGTTTAAATTGACTACGTATAACGGATCTCAGGTTTAACGAGAAAAAAAAAATGCAATCGGGACACGCACGTTAAACGATCAGTGGAGAACATAAAATGTATGCACCCGTATACGCGCATCAAGGATATTTTCGATTCTTGTATGTTGACTGTTGATTATTTCTTCTAGGAAGGCCTTTTTACATTATTAACTTAAAACCAAATTATTAGATCAATTTTTTTCGAGATCATTTCTCAAAGATATTTTCTTTATATCCGAAATACAACATAATTGAAAATCTCTATAACTATAAAATTTAATTCTTATAAATTAATTGTTATAAAATTATGACTTTTCAGTTTCTTAATCTTCTAAGATATGTCATAATCGCTTAAAGAATACATCGCATAATCTTAAGCAGCATTCCGTTTGAAAATTGTGCCTTAAGTTATTATTATTTTATATATACACCAGATAGGGATCACAATATCAATATAAGTTATAACATCAGTTGCTGTTCTGACAGTTGCTAGTTTTGTGTTGCGCGTGCGAGGACAAAAGCACGCGCCTTTATCAGTAATAAATATTTACGCGATTTGTGTCATGCAGTTATCGCAGAATAATTTCGATAAACCACTAAATAAACAGCCGGCGCAAGGAAGTCTCCGTGGTTGATACTAAAATAGTGATGATAATCAGATGCAACCTCGCACGATTATCCCTGTCACAGGTCAAGTTATCGATACCTTATCGGTGGAATATCCTCGGTGTAAGTGAAAACGTAAAATAAAGGTATGGTCAAATCACAAACGACCAAAAGCACAATGATCATCCAAGACAGCATGATCGGCAAATAGGTGTTTTTGGCGATGTGCCTCGATCGGAATGATAAGGCGATCATAGGGCACATCAGAGCGCCCACAATGCAATAGACTACGATTTCCAACAAGCATTCCTTCATGCCGACCTAAATCAAGAAGAAAACTCCAGCTTATGTCCCTCAACATTATTTACTTTTTCAAACTTGCATTATCTCTTAGTAACGTCATTAATTAAGGAATTACTGCAGTAGGAACTTAGTGATTTTTAATCTCTAAGTACTTAAGTTTCCAAGATTAAACAGTTAAGTAAATAATTTTTTGTATTACGTTTTAAGTGAAAATTTAGTTTAAAACAAAAACATATAAGTCCATCGAAGATTAAATAAAGTTATTAAACATATATAGTTAAAAATTTCTAAATAAAATAAAATGCTTTTTTTCTCTCTTTCTGTTATATTTTTAATAATAATGAGCTTACCGTTATGATCAGAGACAAGCAATACGCAAATCCAAGTAGCAGTTGTAGCAAGATGAATATCGAGAGATAACCATATTGTATTCTTCTGTGATAGATTGTGTACAGCTTTTCTAAGTTCTTGTACCTGAATTGTTTCTGAAAGTGAAAACTTGCATGAGATCGTAATTAATTCGTTAAATCAGCAATGCTACAGAAACACGCAAAGGAACTTATTGCGATAAAACGATTAAATTATCAATTGTTACAAATATTTAGCGATTCAAAAAGAAGATAAAGAAAATATCAAGATCTTATTTCTAAGGAAATTTAACCGAGTTTAATCTAAACATTTTATTTATTGTGCGATTCTTTAATTCTTAATTTTAAATTAATAATTATTTATTAATTATGCTTTTTAAATATTGGTTTTACAAATATATATATAAAACAATAAATTAGGTGTGAAAGTAATAAAGCAAAAGGTCCTGCAATTATAATTTAAATATATCTTTGTTTCGTTTCGGAAGTAGTATTATAGATTATCTGAAGTATGCACTGTTATCGTTTCAGAGAAATCATCAATATCAGTCAATAGATTAAGGATGATGAATATTGCCATTGTAAGAAACACGCGCAGCTTAACGTCGCAATTCATTTCAGCGAGAAGAGACGAGAGAGTATTTGCACAAAAATTACTTTTCAGTCTGTTAACGACAAACTTCTTTACTATTCATTTTACACCTTAGTATGGTTTATCAATTATATCAGGATTTCGTTTAGTTAACAATTGTGTATATCAATTGCATATATCAGAGCAGGATATCCTTTCATACTGAAGCAAGAATTTCCTCTCATATTGGAATCATCGTTTTGATCAGTATAGAGGTGTAACTTATAGAAGTATCGTCGCATTATTATCATTGTATCATTCTTTGAGGAATGTCCATAAATTTTCGGACAAAACACACGCGATCACTCAACTGAAGCTGGGATACTCCCTTACTTCAAGAGCCTTCCATTTCTGTTACCCAATAACGTATTTAAATGT